>Ga0123519_10000121_pt1 | contig 126064 bp, 115 predicted proteins | sample YelNatPaOPRAMG02_FD_87396 | JGI IMG/M metagenome (GOLD analysis project Ga0123519, IMG submission 87396) | Hot spring microbial communities from Yellowstone National Park - Yellowstone National Park OP-RAMG-02 (version 2) | ecosystem: Environmental > Aquatic > Thermal springs > Hot (42-90C) ... | reverse complement strand
ATAACAAGGCAATAGAGTTGAACCCAAGGGATGCGATTGCGTATTACAATCTTGCGTGTGCGTATGTGAAGAAGGGGAACAAGTCAGAAGCGCTCAAAAATCTTAAAAAGGCGTTCGAACGGGACAGAAGATTCAGAAGATTAAAGGAGACTGTGAAGGAAGACGGCGCTTTCGACCCTATCCGAAGCGACCCCGAATTCAACCGCTTACTCAAATAGGCAGGCAAGCGCCTGCTCGCTTTCGGAACTTGTTAGGCGCTTGGCAGATTCCGGTTGGGTACGCCCTGAAGTGCAAAGGTTATTAGATAATAAAGAGTAAAAAAACCGTCTGCTGGCAGGTAAGCGCCTGCTCGCTTTCCAAACTCGTCAGCCGCTTAACAAACTCCGGTCAAACACGCTGTTATCGTTTTTCCTCTTAAAACCGCCGCAGTGCGTTGGTAAGTCTGCTACGACTTATCAGGTGAACCGAAGTTTACGCTTCCGTTAAAATCGGTGGTGGCTGACGGAGGAGTTTTTATACGAGAAAAGACGGAAGCGGCAAGATAAGAGGAACGCACAAGAGGACCTGCGTAAACCGCTAAAAAACCAAACTTTTCGCCGTCTCTTCGGAGTCCTTCGAACTCCGTCGGGTTCCAGTAACGGACTACTTCTATTCTGTCTTCTGCGGGTTTCAGATATTGTCCGACAGTGACTATATCGCATCCGACCGCTTTTAGGGCTCCGAATGTTTCAAGCACCTCCTCATAACTTTCACCAAGACCGACCATCAAACCTGATTTCGTCAACATCTGAGGATGACGGTTTTTAACGAAGCGGAGAAGTTCGAGCGAGCGCTGATAGTCCGCCTGAGGTCTTACGAGCGGATAAAGGCGTGGAACAGTCTCAATGTTGTGATTGAAAATGTCAGGCAGGCTGTCAGCCGCTATTTTGATGGAGTCTTCGTTTCCTTTGAAATCAGGGGTGAGAATCTCGACGGTAGTATGAGGGGAATGTTTTTTTATTGCGCGGACGGTAGCAGCGAACTGTGCGGCGCCACCGTCTTCCAAATCGTCTCTTGTTACCGATGTAACGACCGCGTGACGCAAGTCGAGTTTCGCCACAGCCTCCGCTACTCGCTCAGGCTCGCTTAAATCAAGCGGTTCAGGCTTGCCGTGGTTGACAGCGCAGAACGAACAGTTGCGAGTGCAAGTCGCACCCAAAAGCATAAATGTCGCCGTACCACTACCGTAACATTCAGCGCGGTTCGGACATCGCGCAGAATCGCAGACCGTGTTCAGTTTAAGAGAACATAGCAACGCCTGCACACTTTTGAAATGCGAACCTGTCGGTATTTTCACTTTCAACCACTTCGGCAGATGTCCTCTCACAATCTTTTCCTTAAATGGATAGAATGGTTATCCTGATTTGAGGGATTCTTTGATGATTTCTTCAAGGGTCGCTTCTTTATGAAGTGTTTTAAGGGTGTGTTCTACGGCGCTTGAGGCTTGTGCTCTTGAATAGCCGAGGGAGATAAGCGCCGAGACCGCATCTTCAAACGAGGGCTGAACCGCTGTTGTTGCGGCGAGACCTAATTTTTTGACACGCTCGCTCAATTCAAGAACAATTCGCTCCGAGATTTTCTTGCCGATTCCTTTTGCTGCCTGAAGGATTTGGGGTTTGTCGTTTGAGACCGCATCAAGCAGTCTTTCCACGCCGACACGCGAAAGTACGAGAATCGCCGTTTGTGTGCCGACACCGCTAACCTCAAGGAGCAGTCTGAAAAGTACTCGTTCTCGTTCGGTGGCGAATCCGTAAAGTGTAAGTTTTTCATTATTGAGAATCGCATCGTGAATGAATAAAAAGACTTTTCCTCGTTCGGGGAGTGCGTTTGATGTGCTTGTTGGAACGAATAGTTCATAACCGACGCCGCCAATATCAATGACAACTCGGTTCGGTTCTTTTAGGACAATCTCTCCGCAGATTCTATCGAACATCCTCGCCTCCGCGTGTTAATTTTGCTTTCCGTTGCCGCCTGAAAATAGGCGGGCGAAGAACGAGCGTTTCTTTTGCTGTATGGGTTTGTCAGGGGCAGGAGTCGTGTTTATAAGTTGGGCGATTATGTGGTCTGAGGAGATGCCTTCTGCGTCAGCGTGAAAGTTGGTGATAAGGCGATGGCGGAAGACAGGATGGACCAGCGAACGAACATCTTCGGCGGTGATTTCGTATCTGCCGTTGAGCATAGCGCGCGCTTTCGAGCCGAGAATCAGCGCCTGCGGAGCGCGCGGTCCGACTCCCCATGCGACATATTCTTTGACGAATTCGGGCGCGTCAAGTTCTTTCGGACGGGTCAGCCTTGCAAGTGCAACGGCGTAACGGTTGACCTCATCAGGAACGCGGACTTTCAAAACGAGATTCATCAAAGAAATAATCTCTTCTTTCGTGAGAAGTGGCTCCAATTTCGCGATATATCTTGTAGTCGTCAAGCGCAGAATCTCATACTCTTCTTTTTTATCAGGATAGTCTACATACACCATAAACATAAATCTGTCCAATTGTGCCGCGGGCAGTGGATAAGTCCCTTCCTGCTCAATCGGATTTTGTGTCGCCAGAACAAAGAACGGATGGTCTAATTTGTATCGTTTCCCGCCAACAGTCACCTGTCGCTCTTCCATCGCTTCCATCAAAGCAGCCTGCGTTTTAGGTGGCGTGCGGTTTATCTCGTCCGCGAGCACTATGTTTGCAAAAATAGGTCCCGGCAGAAACTTGAAGAATCGGCTCTTTCCGCCTCGTTCTTCCGTTAGTACTTCCGTTCCTGTTATATCTGACGGCATCAGGTCAGGTGTGAACTGGACGCGGTTGTAGGAGAGATTCATAATCTCAGCAATTGAGCGCACCATCAGGGTTTTGGCGAGTCCGGGAACACCCATTAAAAGACAATGACCGCCTGCAAATAAAGCGATTATCAATTGGTCTAACACAGTTTCCTGCCCAACGATGCGCTTTGAGAGTTCGGTTCTCATTTTCTCGTAGGTGTTTTTCAGTCGCTCTATTGCTGCGACTTCATTTTCAGCAAGTGATTTTTCTTCTTCCATAGGCAACCTCTTAAAAGAACCTCAAAAACTCTTACGCAAGACTCTATCCTTCGGTTTGTATTATACCACTATATCTTTTGCTTCAAAACCGAAAAAAGCGAGAAAGGTCTTTCTGTTGCTAAACCGCGTGTCGGAGATTCATCTTGACTTTTTTGAAGTTTTGGTATATTTTTACCGTAATAGGAGAAAGTCATATGCCATTTTGGGTTTTCATTTATACAGTCGTTGTTGCTTTTTTTTGCTCGTATTTTTTGAGTTTCTTTTGCCGATGGCTGTCGGCGAAGTTAAATGTTCTCGATTTTCCAGACGAGGAGAGAAAGTCACACGGAGATAACTCGAAGCCTGTGCCTCTGTTAGGTGGAGTTGCGGTCTTCGGCACATATATTCTGATCATTTTCGGGCACATAATTCTTCTGAAATATTTTGGAAAATCGAGCCTTGGCAACAAGTGGATTCCTGACTCTATTGAGCCGTATATTGAAGGCGCTTATGCTAACCTTAAACTCCTCTTGCCGATAGCAGGCGGAGGGTTCGCTTTCTTCTTAATAGGGCTTCTTGATGACTTGAGAAAACTTTCAGTTTGGATAAGGTTTGTTCTTGAGTTTGCAGTTGCGGGTGCACTGCTTCTTGTAGGCATTCGGTTTGGGTTGGCGTTTCTGCCTGATTATGTTGCGCTTATTGTGACTGCTGTCTGGATTGTCGGTGTTGCGAATGCGTTCAATTTGTTAGACGGGCTGGACGGACTTGCCGCAGGAGTTGCGGTAATCTGCGCGCTCATTCTTGCGCTTGTTATGATGAGAGGCGAGCAGCCGTTTCACGCTCTCCTTGCGCTTGTGATTGCAGGCGCATCGGCGGGATTTTTAAGGCACAACTGGTTTCCTGCAAAGATATATCTGGGTTCGTCAGGTAGCCTTTTCCTCGGGTATTCTTTCGGAATCTCAACAGTCGTTGCGACATTCAGCATAAAGGATGTCTCATCCACTTTCTCGTTGTTTATGCCAGTGTTGCTTCTTGCGGTTCCTGTTTATGATACGGCTTCTGTTGTGTTAATCAGATTGAAAGAGCATCGTCCGATATTTAAGGGCGACAAAAGGCACATACATCACAGGTTCATTGACGCTGGATTTTCTAAGAAAGGGAGCGTTCTTTTTATCTGGTGTATGACGCTGATGACAGGAATGGCGGCAGCGCTTCTCGTTACTGCTGGGTTGTGGGAAAGTATACTTATCTTTTCACAAGTAGTGGTTGCGTTCGCATTGATTATACTGGTTAAACATATCAAAATCAGGCAGAATACCAACAACGGTCGGAGTTAGCATATTCGGGGAAGTTGTTCTCCATAAGGCATATCTATGATTCGCGTTCCGCCAATGGAGGTTCTCATCGTGACTACTGGAACATCAGACTCTATGGTTTTTCCGATGATTGCGGCGTTTGAACCATATTTCTGCCGTCTTATAAGCGAGAGCGCTTCCTCTGCGGCATCTTGTTCTATGAATATTAGCAGTTTCCCTTCGTTGGCGACGGAGAGAGGGTCGAGTCCTAAAAGTTCGCAGATTCCGAGAACCTCGGGTTGCGTTGGTATGGCATTTTCGTCTATCTCGATTGCGACATTGGAGTTTTCTGAGATTTCGTTGAGAGCGGCGGCGACTCCTCCGCGGGTTGGGTCTTTTATGCAGTGGACTTTATTGGGGAACTTCTGAAGGAGTTTTTCGACGATTCTGTTGAGTGGTGCGGTGTCGCTTCGCAGGCTTGTTTTGAGTTTCAGTCCGCGTTGGAGAGATACTACCGTCGCACCGTGGTCTCCCACTGTGCCTGTGAGAATCACAGAATCTTCTGCTCGAACATTATGGGATGAGAGGTTGACGCCTTCGGGGATTTGGCCGATGCCTGCGGTGTTAATGAAGAGTTTATCTGCGGCGCCTTTTTCAACGACTTTCGTGTCACCTGTTACTATCTTCACATTCGCTTCCTTTGCGGTCTGAGTGATTGACTTGAGTATCGCTTTCAAGTCGGAGATGGGGAACCCCTCCTCGAAGATGAAGGAGAGAGAAAGTGCAAGCGGTTTTGCTCCAAGACAGCAGATGTCGTTGACCGTGCCGGAGACGGCGAGTCTTCCGATGTCGCCGCCAGGGAAAAATAGCGGACGGACGACGAAAGAATCTGTTGTGAATGCTATGCGACTGCTCTGGATGTTGATTTCTGCGGAATCATCAAGCCGTTCGACCGTGGGGTTTTTTATGTTGGGTATAACGATTTCGGAAAGAAGGTGGAACATCAATGTTCCACCCCCTCCGTGAGCGAGTTTGATTTCTTCCGTAACTTTTTCTGACGCTATTCGTCGCGTGACTTTTTTTCGCCTTCCAGAAGAATCGAAGGAGATGAAACGCCGTTCTTCAGAGAGTGCCTTTTCGACGATTTTTCGCGCTTTTTGTTCCGCTTGGGCGTTTTTCGTTTTCATTTTAATCTCGATTAACCAGTTGCCGTCTGTTTTGCGAGCGGCGAACGGCGCAGTTTCGCCATCTATGATGACTACCCCTTCAGCCTGCCATTGTCCCTCAAGCGGACGGTAATGTTTACCTGTTACCTCGACTTCGATATGGCGCGGAGCCTTTTCTTCGGACATTTCTTTTTCGCCTCCTCTTTTTTAAGAAGGGTTGCCCAGAGATGCCATCTTCAAAACGAGGTCAACACATCTATGCGAATAACCCCATTCGTTGTCATACCAGCCAACTACTTTCAGAAGGTTTCCATCAATTACCATCGTAGACTGCGCGTCGAATATGCACGAATGTGGATTAGCAATTATGTCAGATGAAACAAGTGGTTCTTCTGAATACTCAACGACTCCTTTCATCTTGGTTTCCGCAGCTTTACGAAACGCTTCGTTGACTTCTTTTTCGGTGACAGACTTTTTAAGGACGGCAACCAAATCGCAGAGAGAACCGTCTGGAACAGGCACACGGATAGCCATTCCGTTGATTTTGCCTTTTATCGGTGGATAGACGAGCCCGACCGCTTTGGCGGCACCTGTTGTTGTTGGAATTATGTTTAAGGCAGCTGCGCGAGCGCGTCTTAAATCGGAGTGGACAAGGTCGAGAACGCGCTGGTCGTTCGTATAAGCGTGAACGGTAGTAGCGAAGGCTTTTACGATTCCAAAGGATTCATCAATGATTTTCACCATTGGCGCAAGACAGTTGGTTGTGCAGGAAGCGTTCGATATGATGCGCATATTGGCTTTGAGAATATTATCATTTACTCCTAACACGATTGTTGCGTCAACTTCGTCTTTTGCAGGTGCGGAAAGGAGCACGCGTTTCGCACCAGATTTCAGATGCTTCTCGCACTCAGAACGTTTGGTGAATACTCCTGTTGATTCAAGAACAATGTCTACGCCTAAATCTTTCCAAGGAAGCGCTTCGGGATTCTTCTCCGAGATGACGGCTATTTCGCGTCCGCCGACCGTTAAGGTGCCGGCTTTATCTGAACAGACATTTTCTTTGAATCTGCCGAAGACGCTGTCGTATTTCAGTAGGTGCGCAAGTGTCGCAGCATCAGTAAGGTCATTTATAGCGACAATCTGAATTTTCTTGTTTTCGGACGCAGCACGGAGAAAATTGCGCCCGATTCTCCCGAACCCATTGATTGCCACCTTTACCATATAAATCTTCCCTCCTAATCTGGTTAAACCGCCATTTTATCGTATCAAGCCTTACTTCTCAAGACGATTGCCACCTGTTCTTAAGAACTCGTGTGAATTCTTTGTCGTATCCATTGTTAGTTTTTTTCTCTTTCTCGTGCGGCAGCAACTGCCATTTCCGCCGCCTTTTTCATATTCTCCGCCGACTGGAATTTCAAGCCCGATTCTGCAAGCATCCTGCGCCCGATGTCGGCGTTTGTGCCTTCAAGCCTCACAACAACAGGAACATTTATCTTCACCTTCTTCGCCGCTTCAATAATACCCTGCGCTATCACATCGCATCTGGCGATTCCGCCGAAGATGTTAATCAAAACGGAGCGAACATTTTCATCTGATAGAAGAATGTTGAACGCAGCCTCGACCTGCTGTGCCGTAGCACCTCCGCCAACATCCAAAAAGTTCGACGGCTCACCGCCTGCTATCTTTATCAGGTCCATAGTCGCCATCGCAAGACCTGCGCCGTTCACCATACAACCTACCTCGCCTCCGATGTAAACATAACTGATTCCGACTTCCCGCGCTTTGACTTCTTGCAGAGGCTCTTCGCTTGTATCCTTCGAAGATGCTAACTCTTTCTGCCTGAACAGCGCATTGTCGTCAATATTCAGCTTCGCATCGAGCGCAACTAAATCGTCACTTTCTGTCAATACCAGAGGATTTATCTCAACGAGCGACGCATCTTTTTCAAGGAAGAGTTTCACGAGACGGTTTACGAGAGTAATAAACTGTCCTGTCGCCTTTTCGGGAAGATTCATCGGATATGCTAATTTCCGCCCGATGAATGGGAAATTCCCAACCTCAGGCTCAAAGTGAACCTTTAGGATTGCCTCTGGACGCTCCTTCGCTAACTCTTCAATCTCCATTCCGCCTTCGGCACTTGCGAGGATGACAGGCAGTTCTGCGGCACGGTCAACAGTAATTGAAAGATACATCTCCCTCTTTATCTTAACCGCCTTTTCAACAAGAAGAGCGTTTACGAGCACTCCATCAGATCCTGTCTGATGTGTGCGAAGCCGCTTCCCAAGCATCTCTTGCGCCGCCTTAAGAACTTCATCTGGACTTTTACAAATCCTTACACCTCCCGCCTTTCCTCTTCCTCCTGCCAGAACTTGCGCCTTTACGGCGAATCTGTCTCCACCGAGTTTTTTAGTCGCTTCGAGAACCTCGTCTAATTTGCGTATACAGACACCTTCAGGAATTGGGATACCGTATGATGTGAAAACTTGTTTTGCCTGATATTCATGAAGCTTCATATATTAGCCTCCTGAAAAAACGACTTTTTATTCTGCACTGAACGAGTGCGGATGTCAACGGTTAAGACTGTTTTGAAACGCAGAATGAAGCCTTCTTGCGCGTTCCTTGATTTGAGCGGCAAGTTCAAGTTCTCCCTTTGAAAAAAGAAAATCACCAAGTTCAGCGAGAAAACTCCAATTCTGCGGTGGAATGGCTGCCGTTTTAAGATAAAGGAGGAGTTGTTTTACCGCTTCTTCCTTGTTATCTAACAGAATGTACATTCTGAACAGGTTGTATCTTGTGGCGCTGAAATTAGGAGCAGTCTTGAGCAATTCTTCGAAATACCGCTGTGCAACAGAAAAAATCCCTTTCTTTAATGCAAGACTACCTGCCTTATAAAGCGCTGTGATGGTATGGTAATCTTTGTCTCCGAAAGAGGCTATTTTATCTGCATAAAGTTCGACTTTTTTGAGATTCTCGGATGTGTAGGAGTTTTCAAATTGACGGAGGAGACTCGCTTTCGAAAGTCGCACTGACTGAGTGCAGAAGAATAGGCTTCCTGAAAGGTAGATGCCGAGAACGAACATTACACATCGGATTGCTGAATGGACGGTGGAGAATTTTACAGCGATTGGAGGAGGATTCGGCTGGGAAGTCAAACTGCTGGCTGCGGCGCACAGAAGCACAAGCACATATGCGACCTCGTATGATTGAATAGAAGAATCGAAAAACCCGAAAACGAAGAATGTGACAAGCACAGGAAGATAAAGAGAAGAATACAGACGAGATGTGCTCTCTTGTGTTTGTCTTGCAGTCTTAAAGAGACGCAGAATAAACACCACGATGAAGAAAACTAATGGGATAGCGAGCAGTCCTGTTGTGGCGAATATATCAAGATAAGCGGATTGTGATGTTCTTATTACATCGCCTACAAGCGGATGTGATAGAGTAGACTCCGACGCATATTGCGGAAAGACCGCGAACAGAAGCCTTATAGAACATCCTTGCGGTAGATATGAGAATCCGAGTTTTAAAGTATCTTTCCAAAGTAGAAGCCTTAGACCGAACGATGAGTTCCAAAATGAGATGGGTGAAATAAATGCCCAGAGTATGAAAGCAAATACAGGCAAAAGGAGGAAGCAGAGGAATATAAGACTTTTGTTTTGGAATCTCACGGAAAGCGCAATGATGGTGCCTACGAACAGCGCCAGAAACGCATCCTGTGAGCGTGTAGCGACGAGTCCTAATGCGCAGACAACGGCGGCTATGATGATAGGTAGGAGTTTGAGAGTTGAATATCTCATAAGAGTCCCGAAGCGGGGATGTACAAGGATAAGAGCGATGGTGCCTGTGAGGGCTGCGGAATAGAACCCTGACGCAGATGAAGCTTCGCTGAATGGATAGGTGCCTGCTTCTCCTGAGTGTATGATGGCGTCAACGACTGTGGTAATGGAGGAAACTACTCCGCTTAAAAGAAAGATAAGGAAAATAACATAACTCACTGCCGGTCGTCGTGTGCATAGTCTTGTCGTTGAATAAAAGAGGAGAGAAAGAGAAAGCAGTTCGAACGCTTCATAAGACGGCGGATTAGTGTGGAACGCGAGAGCGACGGCTACGCTTGAAGCGAACCCGAAAGCGGTGAACACTCCGCTTATAGAACGCCATGGCGTGTAGAAATTACGCGTTGAGACTGACAAGAAAAACAAGATGAACGAAATTGCAGCGATAAGAGAGTTTTTCAAGGCAGTCGGTGGAAGAAATATTCCAGGCATAAGAGTGAAAGGAACAGGAACGAGAAGAAAGGAAAGTATCGCCAAATAAACAACCACGAGTGTCTGCTTGAGAACCGCTGCTTCTGACGGTTCAGTTTCGCTGAAGAGTGGCAGAAATAATGTTTTCAAAACACCGCTCCTGCTTCTCGCTGTGCTGGAATGATACAGATAACAGATTGGAATTTCAATCTCTAACTGTTTCGTGTAAGACTCGAGTTATTCTCTACTCGTGGTTTTTGGTTGCAGGTATGTTAAAATGGCTGTATTATATAAGTCGCATTATTATCAAAAATTTCGAGGTTTTTGTGTGTTTGAGAATCTAACCGAAGCGCTGAGTCGTGCTTTCAGAAAATTGACAGGAAAAGGGGTCTTGTCGGAGAAGAATATCGAGGAAGGGCTTCGTGAAGTCCGTCAGGCGCTCCTTTCCGCTGATGTGAACTTCCGTGTCGTTAAGGATTTTGTCGAATCGGTCAAGCAGAAGGCTCTCGGACAGGAGGTCATAAAATCCGTAAGACCTGAACAGCAAATTGTGAAGGTTGTCTTTGATGAGATGGTCAAGTTGATGGGACCTGAGTATCAAGGGCTCTCACTGAAAAGCGATGGCGTAAGCGTAATTATGATGGTGGGATTACAAGGTAGCGGTAAGACCACTACTTGCGCGAAACTCGCTAATTATTTGCGCAAGAAGAACAGGCGCGTGCTTTTGGTTGCTGCGGACATACGCAGACCCGCTGCTATCGAACAGTTGGAGATTCTCGGAAGAGAGAATAATTTCACCGTCTATTCGGATAGAGCAAACCCGGCAGAAAAGATATGTGCTGATGCACTCTCGTTTGCGACAAAGAACGGTTTTGATACCGCCATTCTTGATACTGCGGGAAGGCTTCACATTGATGATGAGATGATGGCGGAGGTTGAGCGCGTAAGCGCTGTCGTTAAGCCTGACGAGATACTGTTTGTTACCGATGCGATGACAGGGCAGGATGCGGTGAACAGTGCGAAGGCGTTTAATGAAAGGTTAAGTCTTACAGGCGTGATTTTGACCAAAATGGACGGTGATGCGCGTGGCGGTGCAGCAATGTCTGTTAAGGCAGTCACAGGCAAACCAATCAAGTTCATCGGCACAGGTGAGCAGGTTGACAAGTTTGAAGAATTCCATCCTGATAGAATCGCATCGAGGATTCTCGGAATGGGTGATGTGGTGAGTTTGGTTGAGCGCGCGCAGTTGGAGGTGAGTGAAGAAGAAGCGCGCAAGATGCAGGAGAAACTCCTTAAAGAAGAGTTCACTTTTGAAGATTTTCTCAAACAGTTGGGACATTTGAAAAAAATGGGCGGTCTGAAAGAGACTCTTTCACTTCTCCCTGGAATTGGACAACAGTTGTCTGATGTACCAATTGATGAAAAAGACTTGCTCCACATTGAAGCAATGATATATTCGATGACTGAAGAAGAACGAACGCAACCCGAACTGGTTATAAACAGTGTGAGTAGGAGATTGCGCATAGCCAAAGGCAGTGGCGTGAGTCTTAAAGAAGTGAACGACCTCTGCAAGCAGTTCGAGTCTATGCGTAAGGTTATCAGACAGTTCAAGAGAATGGGGTTCTTCGGAAAAGTGAAGATGGCTCTCGGACTTGGAAAAGGGATGCTTCAAGAAGAGGCTGGAAGTGAACCTGCACCTGTTAGTGTGGCGGTTGCTCGAGATGAGAGCAAGATGTTGCGTTTGCGCAAGAGGGAGGAAAGGAAGAAGAAAAAGAAACTTCTTAAAAAACAGAAAAGGAGGCAGAAGTAGTATGGTGAAAATCAGACTGAAGAGAATGGGGAGAAGGAATCGTCCGTTCTATCGGCTTTGTGCGATGGATTCGCGCGAGGAGCGGGACGGTATGGCTCTTGAAGAGCTTGGACACTATGACCCGTACGGAAAGAAGGAAGAGGAGAAATTTGTAGTGAAGAGGGAGAGAGTCGAGTACTGGCTCAGTGTCGGCGCCCAAGTGACTCCTAAGGTTAAGGTCTTGCTTAAGAAGGCGGGTGTGGCGCTGAAAAAATAGGCAACAGCGGGTGTTAAGAGGAGAGATACGATGGGGAAGAAAGTTCTTGTTGTTGATGATGAGGAGGATATTCGGTTCCTCGTTCGGATGCTTCTTTCCAAGAATGGATATGAAGTTGACGAGGCGGAGAACGGCGAAGTCGCGCTGAACAAGCTCTCCCAAAAGAAGTATGACTTGGTGGTGCTCGACATTATGATGCCGAAATTGGATGGCTGGGGCGTGATGAGAGAATTGAAGAAGAGGAATTTGTCGGTGAATGTGTTGATGCTAACGGCGAAGTCAGACGACGATTCCACCTGGGAAGGCTATAAGCAGGGAGCGACTCTCTATGTCCCGAAGCCGTTTGATAACAAGAAACTGCTTGATATGGTTAATTTCCTTATCGGTGACATAAGCGAAGAGGAGAGACAGCGTATAGAAAGAGAACTTCAAGGGATGTAACAACCATATCAAGGTGAATAGAGCATTAGATAATACTCTGCTTATCAGGTTAATTTCCCCAAGATTTCATCAACGAGAGAAGCGATTTGAGGGTTCTTTGTGTACTCTTTTTCAATCTGTTTGAATCCGCTGAATGCCGCGGCGTGTGTGCGGTTGATGAACCTCCCGAGTTCGGAAAATGAGAGTTTGCTTATTCTCTTTGCGATGTAAAAGAACAGGTTGCGTGGCAGAGAGAGATGCCGTCGGCGCGAGCCTGAACGCAACTCTTCTTCGGAGATGTTGAACCGCTCGGCTAAAATTTCACAGAGAGATGAGAGGAGAGATTGCTCGCTTTGAGATTTGATAGGACCTGCAAGGAGAGAGTCTATCTTATCAACCGAAACGAATTCATTATGCTCAACTGCTTCAATGGTGATGTAGGCTGCGACTTGTCTTGCAGCGGAGAGGACGCTCTGTGCGGTTCCTCTGAAATGGAGCGCTATGAACTCGGACGCTTCAGGGGCAAGGAGCATTTTTGCTGTCGGTGGGAGTCTGTCGAACACCTGTTGCGCAATCTGCTTCCGCGCCGCTTTATCCGGTGGGTTCATCCTTACGAGCATTCCACACAAGAAACGCACACGAAGCCGCTTCTTGTCCGCAAGCGCGACTTCTGGATGTTTCGTGAACGCCGCGATTATCTGGCTTTCGGAAAGAAGATGTTGCTCTATCGTGTATAGGAACTCGTCGTGTAGTTTTTCTTTCTCTACAAGAGAATCCGCGTTGTCTAAAATAAAAACATCGCAAGTTCTCATCGCCTGCCTGAACCTGACATAATCCTCGTTCCTCATTACGCGGATGAAATTGTCCGAAAAAGCGGATGGCGTTGTATACATAATGCGAAGAGAAGGGTTCTTTTCAAGCAACCCGTTCGCGATTGAGAGAATGATGTGAGTTTTGCCTGTTCCAGGAGGACCATAGAAAACCAAAGGATTCCCGCAGGAACAAGGACTCGTTACAGTTCGGTTAGCACAGTCGTATGCGAGTTTGTTCGCTTCACCATAAGCAAAATTGTTAAGGGAGAACCTATTGTCAATCGGAAGAGAATACTCCTGTCCCCAATCTTCATTCTGCTTATACGCTTCAAAAACACTTGACTCCGATTTGCGATATTCCTGGAAAAGTTGCGGCTCTACAACAAACTCCAGAGTAACATCATTTCCCACGAGAGATTTAAGAGCCTCTTTAATCTCTCCTTGGAGTCTGTCACTTACCATTGTAACGATAAAAGCGTTTGGTAAGCCGATAGTAAAACGGTTACCCTCAGCGCGAACGATTTTGCTCCTCTTAAACCAGAGGCTATATCGTCTTTCGCCGAGTTTTAACCTTAATATCGCTTTTGCCTCATTCCATAAAGCCTGAGCAGCGACTATATCTAAACTCATTTTATTAGCCAAAGCCAAAGCGGAGATAGAAACTCTATTGTTTGCTTCAAGCAGACTCAAAGGAAAAAATAGGAGTTTTTGTCGTTGAATTCTGTAATGCTTTGCTGATTCAAATATTATGAGTGCGAGACGGAGTGTAAAATTCTTTTTTTGTTGGTTTCTCTTTCAATGATGCGGAGCGACATACCATTTTATTATAGCAGTAATACTGTAACACCACTCTACATCTTGCTGTTTGCCTTGATTTGTAAGGGTTTCTTTGAAGCGCAATCTTTTTGTGCTTGAAATATCTGTGAATTATGGGCGACAAGCGTGAAGCATCAATGAATGATTGATATTCTCGAAGCATTGAGGGGATACTCTTTATTTAACTGTAATGCAGGCAAGCAAGCCGCAGAGCCTTTATCATCTACGGTTTGGACGGTAGTGTTTCAAGAAGTATCTGTGAAGGGTCGAGAGAACACTTGGGACATCTGCACCGTCGACTCCTATCATCAATGCAATTCCGGAGGCGGTAGTCGAGAATATGTGTACTCTTACGCCTGCTTCATCAAGTAGACGAAACGCTGATTTCAGGATTTCTCTATTTCTTCCAAGTCTGTCAGAAACTGCACAAAGGAGTGCACAACCCGTTACTATTTCCGTGTGCGCTTGCTTGCTTATCTCTTCCTTAAAGACACGAAACCGTTCTGCTATCGCCTCTTCTTTCTCGATTGGGAACTCAATCCAACTGTCTCGGACGCGGTAATCTATTTTCTTTCTGAAAGGCGCTTCCTCGACTACCGCCGTTAGCGTTGAGAGTGTGTTCGTCAGAACGATGGGTGCAAGTTGCGCCTTGTTAAAAGAGGCAGAGATGGAATTCATCTCGTTTAGAATAGGAGAGAGTCTATGCGTGTAAACTTCCACTAATGCGACAGGATTACGGTATGTGAGAATCGGAATTTGCGATGGGGTATTCTCGCTTATCAAGGTTTCTTTTTTGGGATTTGCAAGTGGACGGAGTTTAACAGGTATCCGCTTTGGCATCACTGACAGAAGAGTTTTGGGATGGAGCACAGTTGCGCCGAAATAAGCGAGTTCCGCAGCCTCTTGATATGTCAGATGGCTCACCATTACCGCATCTGCGACGAGTTTTGGGTCGGCACTCATTAGCCCCTCAGTATGTGTGTAAATCTGCAACTCGTCTGCGTCAAGCGCCGATGCGAGAACACTCGCTGTCAAATCACTGCCGTTGCGCCCGACCGTCGTTATGTTTCCTTGAAGGTCTTTTGCGATGAACCCGGTGACCACAGGAATTCCGCTGACCTTATGGAGATTCGCCCGCAGATTCTTTTCAATGTCCTGTAACGGCTCTGCCTCGGTATGTCTCGAATCCGTGATGAATCCTATGTCGTATGAGCAGACAGAATATGCAGGCAACCCCATTTTGCGCAGAACCTGTGCGAACACAACCGAACTTATCCGTTCGCCATAAGAGATGAGCCTATCAAATACGCGTACGGAGAGTTCTTCGACCTGTTGGATTCCGCGCAGGAGCACCTCAACATCGAAAAGCATCCGTTCAATGCTCTGAACCTCGAGGTTGAGGTTTTTGACGATGTCAAAATGGAATTTGCGCAAGTCGGACGGGTCTGCTTTGGCAGAAAGCGCGCGAAAAGCGTTTTCTATCAGAAGGTCTGTTACTCCGTTAAGTGCGGATACAACGACCACAGGGCGTCTTTCCGCTTGAGAGTAAACCTCCTCCGCACATTTTAAAATGCTATCCGAATCTTTCAGCAAGGAGCCGCCGAACTTCATAACGAGACGGCCGCTTTTGGAGTATTGTTTGACTTTATCTCTTAATATGAGTTTCCTCCTTAAATATCCGTCGGTTAACAAGCGAAAAGCCGTATAAGTTACTTCTTTTCCTTGACGATTCTGATGGAGCGGATATAAACAGGCTCTTTCGGTCTATGGAGCGGTGTTCCTCCGATGAAGTATGGTTCCACCTCGACATTCTCAATTTTACGGACGACATCCATTCCTCTTATTACTTGTCCGAAAACGCAATAGTTGCCGTCGAGCTGTTCGATTTGAGCGCAACAGATGTAGAACTGGCTTCCTGCTGTGTCAGGCTCTTGAGCCCGAGCCATACCGACTGCTCCTGGGATATGTTTGTGCGGAGTTATCTCAAGCGGTATCGTCCAGCCAGGACCACCTGTTCCATCTCCTTTTGGGCAACCTCCCTGAATCACGAAGTCTTTGACGACACGGTGGAATGTTAAATTATCGTAGAACTTTTGTTCTGCGAGTTTGGTGAAATTGGCACAGGTTTTCGGCGCATCCTTCTCGAAAAGTTCAATCGCAATCTCGCCGAAATCGGTCTTTATCAGTGCGACAGTGATTTCTGTCTTTGCCGTCTGCTCCGCATTCTTACTCGATGCGCAGCCTGCCAAAAGGACGAAGAGAAAAGCAACAACGACGAGTTTGTTCATAATCTTTTCCTCCATTAAGTCTCTTTAAGCATCTTCAGTTGGACATCTTCTCCTTCTGTAGGTAGCCTTTCGACCGCCGATGTTAAGAAAAAGACTCTCTTTTCAATCCGTTCTTTCAGAAGGAGCGCCAACTCAAATGCTCTATGATAACTCGAAAGCGGCGCAGTTTCAATTAACTTGCCGTTTATCTTGATTACTCCTGAACGCAAAGCCTTGTAGTTCGCATATCCAAGCACCTTACCTGTTGCCTGAGGATAATCAACACTGTAATCAACTATGGGCATTATGATGTCTTCATCCTTGACCGCGCAGAACTGCGCCGTTTCTTCGTCGAGAATCGGAATGGGAATGGCGATTCCAACTGCGAGTGATACGCCATAGCCTGTAATCGAGACACCGCGTAAAAATGATGTATCCATCCGTTTCATATTCGCAACGGTCGCAAGAGTCGCCGCTGGCGCTTTGGGAATCCCTTTTTCTGTTCTCTCGACTGTGTGGTGCTGTGTTCCCCACCAGAATACGAATCCGTTTGCGCCTGCGACGAGAATCCGCGTGCCTATACCGATTGTGCGCAAGTATGGGTCATTGAACAGCGGACTCAGAGAGCCTGTTGTTGAGTAGTTTGCATTGCCAAAGTTTGGACGAAGAATCCCCATATATGTGTAAAGCGTCCGCTTTGGGTCAGCGTTTACGGCGACATTGTAACTCTGATACGCATTTCGTGGATTCAGTAATACAGCGCTGTTTAAGTCTCTTATCGTAATCAGACTCTTGATGGAGCGACGCGGATAGCAGTCAGTTCCATAGCCGTGAGCTTCAAAAACGATTCTTTCTCCTCGCACGAGTTCCTCTATGACGAACCCGCCACCGTATTCGAATTTCCCAGGATATTGTCTGTTTCGCGGGTCATCAGGTCGAAGAGCAGTGGCGCCTAAATACAAGTCTACCGCAGCGAGTCCGGTTCCAGCAGGCACTCCGTTCAAATACGCCTCTTCTATCTTTATCCGCGGTTTAGTATGCCCGACATTCAAAAGAGCACCTGACGAACACATCGGTCCGAATGTCGCAGTAGTCACAACATCAATCCGCTCCGCCGCTCGTTTTACCCCTTCTTCTTCTACAATCTTTTTCATTTCCTCCGCAGTTACTACTACTGCTTCGCCTCTTGCGATTTTCGCGTTTATCTCCTCAATACTCTTTTTCACTCTCGCTCTCTTTATTGACGGTTTTTCTTTCTTCTTGCTCATACTTGTGACCTCCTAAATCATCGAACTTTTTAACGCACCATAAGAGCAGGTGGGGAAACAGAGATGACAGGCGATGCACTTGTCATAATCGAAGTTTATTTTCATACTCTCGCGTTCAAGTGTCAGTGCCTTTGTTATACAATGTACAGTGCAAGCGCCGCAATGCACACATTTCGTCTCATCTCTATAGACTCCTTTTTCTGGAAGCGCAATCTTTACACCTCTCTCTTTTAAGAAATTTATCGTTCTGTTTACTTCCTTGTTTTCGCCTTCGAGAAATACCATCATCATTCCGTCCGCATTCGGCTCGATATGCGCTTCGACGATGTTCACCTCGACCTCAAACTGCTTTATCACACTGCATACAATCGGCTTGTCAACAATCTCCGATGGAAAATGTAAGATTGCCGCTCTTCTTACACTCTTTGACATATAAGACCTCCTAACAGGTTAGTAACCGCAAACGACCACCAGTGCAAAGCACATCAGACGCTACACCAACGACTCCTTTAACAAGAGGATGTTTTAGCGCCTTCTTGACTATTAGCGGAACATCTGCAGGGCTTTTTACTTGGTTTGCGAACGCTGTTGCCGCCGCATCCGCATATGCAGAATCGTCGCAAATGACACAGAAAGCATCAGCGCACCCGAACGAAAGCGAGCGACCTTGTTTCGCTGATGTGCAGATTCCTATGCCTCCGCTTGCGTCAACTGCAATGGTGACAGAGTCTTTGAAAGGCGATTCTTTTCCGCAGTAAATCCGCACTTTTAACTCTTCTTCTACTCGTGCGTAGATGTCCCCGCCGTTCTCGACTATGACGAAATCCGTGCCGAGATTTTTTCCAATGTGTTGTGCAATTGCACCTGCAACCGCCGCCATCGGTCCGACATCGAATTTTTCGGATGCCTCCGCCATCTTTGCGACGATGTCAGAAGCAGGCGGCTTGAGAGTGCGATGTGGACGCAGAGTAGAGCCGAATATGCGGTCGAAGCGGATATAATCTTCAATGGATTCGTAAGCGGAAACAAGAAGCGCTTGTGCTTCGTCGGACAAGTCGTACTTGCAAAGTATAAGAATATCCGCCATTTTGTAGCGAATGTTAAACTGCCTTATCTGCGATGAGACCGCAACAGCAGTTCGATACTTTTGGACTTCGCTTATTTTATGATATGCCATTTTCCTCCTCCGCTGGAACCTCTAACCGATAGGAATTCTTCGAAAACCCGCAGGATTATTCCCCTACGGGCGTCTTCATCCCCATAATTAGTGTTCCAGCGAAGAAGTCCATTTGAGAAAACCTTAAACGAACAGTAAAAGTCTATGGTTCACAATCCTGTCTTGTCAAGCGGAAACCGACTCTTTGTTAAAAAATTTCGTCTCATCGTCTCGCACAGGACGCACCACAACACGATTGCCAGTGACATCAATCACTTCTATTTGAGTTCCTTCATCAATGAGCATTCCCTCTGACATCACTTGATACCGTTTTCCGTCAATCTCTGCAACTCCAACAGGTCGTAGTTGAGATATCGCTACACCCTTTTTGCCCGCTAATTTCTTCAACTCTAACTCAGGTTGCGTTGCCACATCTTCATGCCCTTTTGGTCCTTCAAGAAAAATCGCTTTTCCGAGGCGCGTCTTAGGCAGGGTTTTAAGAAGTCTCCAAATGATTAAAGGCACACCTACGACGATGATGATTACGAGAATGGTTCCGAATAATGTGCTTTGAATGAATGCTAACACGACGCCGATTATCATAATCACCGCTGATGAGATTCCCAATATCCCGCTTGGCAAAAACAGTTCGAGAAACAGAAGCACAAAACCTAAACCAACAAGCCCAATTGCGAGATACTCACTCATTTTGAAACTCTCCTGACAACGATTCTATTCGATGATGTTTCAACGACTACTATTGTCGTTTGCGCTTCGATAAACTCGCCTTCGGCAGTTACATCAACAAGTTCGTTCTTAAAACGCGCCTTGCCGGCGGGTCGTAATGGTGTCTCGGCGACTCCGATTGTTCCGATAGAGATGGCGCTTGTTTGCGGTGCGCCTGTCGCATGCACCTTCTCCGTCTCCGCAGGCGTAAGCACAAGCAGACTCTCAAACCGCCTTGACCTCGGAAGGTAACGGCTTATTAGTGCTATGCCGATTCCCAACGCCACGATTGAACCGAAGACTATCGCGAAATTCCTTTTCAGTATATCCAACTCGAAGATTGATTTCGGAATGGTGAACTCTTGAAGAGAGAGTATCATCCCTGCAAGCAAAAGCAAGATGCCTGCGATTCCGGTTACGCCAAAACCAGGTATTACGAATATCTCAAGTAGAATCAAGATTACTCCTACTATTATCATTAAGAGTTCGATGATAGACGCAAGATGTCCCATATAAGCTGAAAGAAAGGCAACGGAGAGAAAAGTTATTCCGACTATTCCAGGTATTCCGAACCCCGGGGTCTTTAACTCTATATAGACGAGGATTCCGCCAATCGTGAGAAGAAGAGTCAAAATCACAGGACTTGACGAGATGAAACGGGCGAATTTCTCCCACCAGTTCATTTCTATCGTCAGGACGGCTTCTCCTTTATAACCGAGCATTTCTGCGAGTCTGGTTTCGTCTTCTACGATTCCTGAACAGAGATTGAACTTGAACGCCGAGTTTGCGTCTAATGTCAAAAAATCGCCCTTCTTCTTAACGAAACTCTGAGATATAACTGCCCAGCCTTGATTCTCCCATTTCGCTATCTCGTCTTGCAGACTCTCCTCAGGGATGAGAATGGCCCTCTCCTGCGAGCCCTTCGTAATGGTGATGGAATAAAGAGCAGTGCTTGAGTCGACCATTGCTGCTGCCGCTTCTTCAGAATAGCCCGATTTTCGAGCAAGTTGCTTAATCCTTTCGACGAGATATGAGACAACCTTCGCACGCTCATTATCAGACACCATAAAGTCGGCAGGGAAAAGCGGACCACAGTCACCTATGAACCCTTGTGGCGAAACATAAACCTTACTGCAACCGTACGCAATCATAGTCCCTGCGGAAAGCGCGCGCTGCTTGACGAACGCTACAACTTCTTTCTTCTGCTCGCTTACAAGGTCTATTATCTGCTCCGCACTCTGCACCGTCCCACCGAAAGTGTCAAGAGTCAGGATGAATCTCTCTGCCCCCCGCTTCTTCGCTACCGCCATCCTCCGCTTAAGGGATGTGAACATCAACTCATCTACCATCCCTTTTAAATCTATTATTGCGACCTTGCCGTCCGATTGCTTCTCCTGCGCGGACACATCAACAAGCATACCAACAAACAGAAAGACAAAATAGAAATAAAAAACCTTCATCATCGCTTTCTTTCTTCCAGAACTCGATTCTCCCGATGACAAAGTATATTGACACCGCATCCGAAAATCAAGTGAGCGAGAATGGATTGGAAGTTTCCTTCTGAAACTTTATCATTTACGCGACGCAGAAGGAGATGCGAAGGATGTCTTTTTCGAAGAATCCTTTTTCGGAGGACGGAAAGGACGACAAGATTGCCGTCGTCTGCTTCTGCGGAAAAAGATATAAAGTGAACAAGAACTACGCGGGAGCGAGTGCGAAATGCTCTGCCTGTTGTGGACTCGCGCTGTAAAATAGGCGGTGAACAGGCGTATGTCCGCGGAGAGCTCATCGGCGAAGAACTCGTAAGAATATTGTCTCTTCTTAAAGAGCAGGGACCCAAATGGAATATCGGCGATGTTCTCAAATCTTCGTCAGGTGATATGAGGATTGTGAAATCCTCGGTGGACCAGGCAAAAGCGGAGCGCTTAAAGATTTTGCGAAATTCATAGTATTGGCGCCAAATGACCCTTGCGCATTAGAACTCCGTCGGATGTTGGGAATCTGAAAGGGAAGAGGCGTATAGCGTGATGTTCCAATAGCGAGCGGTTCGGTGATGGTTACTGGTTATTTTCGTTCGCTCTCTCTGCTTCGCAAATCGGATTTGACTGCTTCTGTGATTGCGGGATTTTCTAACATATCAGCGGTTTCGCTTAATACCGAATAATGGCGCAGAATCTCGACTCGTTCTTCTCCGCTACTCTCTTTTATCAAAGGTTGCATCGAGAGTTCGCAGAAGCGGATGATGAAGTAGTCAATCAGACAATAGAGGTTTGTATATCTTGATACATCTTTGTAGCCGATTTTCAGCAAAACGGAAGTTTTGATGAGGGCGTTTATATGAGGGAGAAATCGGCGAAGCGAAGGATGGGTCAGAAGAGAAGGTGACGGTGTCTCTCCATTAAGATACGCCATAAGTTCGGTGAAGGAATCCGCGGGGAGAAACAAGGTAGTGTCAGGTGCGGACAGAAGTGAATACCGAACCATTGAGAATGGAAGCGCCATAATTACGCCTGCCTTTTATCTTCTGTTTCTTTCAAGGAGCGCGATTGCGTCGACTTCGACATCAACTCCTTTTGGAAGCGCAGAGACTTGGACGCAGGCGCGTGCAGGCAATGCCGGACCTTTGAAGAATCTACCATAGACTTCGTTTATTTCCGAAAACTTGCTCATATCGGTTATGTAAAGGGTTACTTTGACGACTTTCTCGAGAGAAGAACCAGCCGCCTCGATGATTGCTTTTAAGTTGTTGAGGGCGAGTTCCGCTTGTTGGGCGGGTGTTCCTTTCAGAACTTCTCCTGTCGCTGGATTAAGCGGGATTTGTCCTGATACGAACAGGAAACCGTTAGCGTGGACTGCTTGAGAGTAAGGTCCAACCGCTTTTGGTGCTTTGTCCGTGCTGATGGTTTTTATCATATTCGTTTCTCCTTACAAGGCTCTTTTAAGATTCTAATTTTTCTGTGTATGAATTTCAACAATTGCTTGACTTCAAGGGGACGATTGTGTATATTTCGTAATCTCTGTCACATTTTTGGGCGGTGACCCTATATGGAGCAGGAGTTCAAAGCGGTTTGGCGTTTTGCGAAGATGTCTCCGTCGAAGGTGCGTCCTGTGATAGACGCTATTCGGGGGCAGAATGTGAACGATGCGCGGGCGATTCTGGAGAGTACTCCGCGTCGTGCTGCGAGCCTGATAAAGAAGGTGCTTGAGAGCGCGGTAGCGAATGCCGTGTATGAGAGCCAAAGGAAGTCGCAGAACATTGTGCCTGACAGATTATCTGTGGTGCGTGCGTTCGTTGATAGGGGACCTTTGATTAAGAGGTGGCGCGCAACCGCGCGGGGCAGGGCGCATCCGTATAGAAAGTATCATTGCCATATAACTGTCGTTGTTGCACAAAAGGAGACGGAAGAAAAAGTCAAGAGAGTGGCGAAGAAGATGAAAGAAGGAGCGATAAAGGAAGAAGAAGCAAAGAAGGAAGAGAGTAAGGAGAGGGGAAAGTAATGGGACATAAGTTGCCGCCGCTTGCGGTGAGAGTAGGCGTTGTTGAACCTTGGCGTTCGAGGTGGTTTGCGAAGAAGAAAGAATTCGGAAAGTATCTGGTTGAAGACTTCAAGATACGCGAGTTTATAATGAAGAATTATGGGTTTGCAGGAATAAGTCGAATCGACATAGAGCGAACGCATGACCAGATGAGTGTGGTGATATTTACAGCGAGACCTGCGCTTTTGATTGGGCGGCGTGGTGCACAGATAGACAAACTCCAAAGCGAGATACAACAGTTTACTCAAATGAGTGTTTTGCCACCGAGAATTGTTGAAATAGAGAAGCCCGAGTTGGATGCATGGCTTGTTGCTGATGGGATAAGGGAGCAGTTGCTTCGCAGAGCACATCACAGGCGTGCGATGAAACGCGCTGCTGAAGCAACGATGCAGGCGGGGGCAAAGGGGATTAGGATTCAGTTAAAGGGACGCATCGCAGGTTCGGAAATGGCACGCAAAGAGACTATTATAATGGGGAAAATACCGCTTTCGACGATTCGTTCGAATATCGACCATGCATTGGTTGAGGCGACGACTAAATACGGACAGATTGGTATACAGGTCTGGATATACAAAGGTGAGTATTCACTTGTGAAGAAGGAGGAGCAGACTAATGAGACTGATGCCGAAGAGAATCCTGCATAGAAAGCAGCAGCGCGGAGTGATGAAAGGAAAGGCGACGCGGTGTAACTTCGTGGCGTTCGGTGACTATGGGCTTATGGCACTTGAGAAATGCTGGTTACCGGGGCGGACAATAGAGGCAGGAAGAATCGCAATGACCCATTTTCTTCATCGCGAGGGCAAAGTTTGTGTGCGTGTATTTCCGGACAAGCCGATAAGCAAGAAGCCACAAGAGACTCGACAGGGTAAAGGGAAAGGCGATACGGAATATTGGGCGGCGGTTGTAAAACCAGGACAGATACTTTTCGAGGTAGGTGGCGTTACGGAAGAGGTTGCAAAAGAAGTGCTTTTGAGAGCGGCTTATAAGATGCCTATTAAGGTGAAGTTTGTTAAGAGGACGGCGATATGAGAGTGTGGGAGTTGCGCCAGTTGTCGGATGTGGAATTGAAGGAGAGGCTGAACGAGTTGCGGGAGAAATTGTTTAAACAAGCGTTTGAAGCTTATGATGAAGAGACGAAGAATCCAGGACAAAAAAGTAAGATGAGGCGGGAGATAGCGCGGATTTTGACGCTGTTAAGGGAGCGTGAGTTGGGACTTGAGCGTTCGAAGGAAGACCCTCGTCGGAGGAAATAGTGAATGGAGAACAAGATAACAGAACAGGAACAAAGTGGGCAGAAGCAAGAGCGGTTTGAGAGAGGAAAACGGAAGATTGCGGAAGGTATTGTTTCAAGCGACAAGATGAAAAAGACAATCATAGTGGATGTTGAGCGGTTTGCCCGCCATCCTTTGTATGGAAAATATGTTCGTCGAACTACGCGCTTGTGGGCGCACGATGAGAGAAACGAGGCAAAAGTCGGTGATGTAGTGCGTGTGATGGAGACGCGACCTTTGAGTAAGAACAAAAGGTGGCGCCTTGTAGAGATAGTTCGTCGGAAGGCGAAGGAGACTCAGAATGATACAGATGAGAACAAAACTGGTAGCAGCGGATAACACAGGTGCCAAAGAGCTGATGTGTATTAAAGTGGTTGGAGTAGGCAACCGAAGGACAGCTACTGTCGGCGATGTGATAGTCTGTTCTGTAAAGAAAGCGATACCAGGTTCAAAGATTCAAAGCGGTGAAGTCGTGAGGGCTGTGGTTGTTCGTCAAAGGAATACGATGAAACGGCCTGACGGGACATCCATAAGGTTTGACTCGAACGCAGCAGTCCTTATTGATAAGGAAGGGTCTCCACGAGGAACGCGAGTCTTCGGTGCGATCGCTCGTGAGTTGCGCCAGAGAAACTTTATGAAAATCATTTCGCTTGCTGCGGAGGTTGTTTAACAGGAGGAGATTGATGGCTTTAAAGATTAGAAAAGGAGATATGGTCGTTGTTATTAGCGGTGATGATAGAGTGTCCGGCGAGGATAAGAAATCTGTTCGTCCAAGAAGGGTGACAAAAGTTTATCCTAAGGAAGACAGGGTAATTGTTGAAGGGGTTAATAAGGTTTACAAACATGTTCGGCGGAGTCAAAAGCATCCTCAGGGCGGGCGAATCGAGAAAGAAGCTCCTATACACATATCGAATGTTATGCTCTGGTGTGCGAATTGTAAGAGGCCTGTGAGGGTAGGGATGCGGATTGAGGAGACGAAGAAAAAAGGGGCGAGGAAGGTGCGGGTTTGTAAAAAGTGTGGTAGTGTTATTGAAACATCCAAGTAGTGAGTGGAAAAGTGGGAATAGATAGAAGGCGGATAGAGGTGATTTGTTATGGCTCGGTTGCTTGAACTTTACAGAAATGAGATAGTTCCAAAGATGATTGAAAAGTTCGGATACCGTAATCGTATGGAAGTGCCGAGAATCGAGAAGATTGTCGTTTCGATGGGGGTTGGGAAGGCGAAAGATGACAGAAGATCTTTGGACGGTGCGGCAAAGGATTTGGCTGCAATTACCGGCCAGCAACCGAAGTTGACAAAAGCGAAGCGGCACATCGCTGGGTTTAGACTCCGAAAAGGGCAACTGATAGGATGTTTTGTTACGCTAAGGGGAAAACGGATGTATGAATTCCTCGACAGGTTTGTGAATATCGCACTCCCTCGTGTGCGCGATTTTCGAGGTGCTTCGCCTACATCGTTTGACCAATTCGGAAACTATTCCTATGGTTTTCCTGACCAGTATGTGTTTCCTGAAGTTGACATAGATAAGTCGGAAGGACCACAAGGAATGAATGTGACGATTGTCATTGGTAATTCGTCGAGGGACGAATCGTTAGAACTCCTGAAGATGTTTGGGATTCCTTTCCGCGAATCGTAAGGAGAAAGATAAATAGGATTTCAATTTGGAGGCAATAGATTTGGCAAAAAAATGCCTGATAATCAAGCAGCAACGAGAACCAAAGTATAAGACTCGTCGTTACAACCGTTGTCAACTCTGCGGCAGACCACATGCTTACTACAGGAAGTTCCAAGTCTGCAGAATCTGCCTCCGTAACCTTGCGCATAGAGGTGAAATCCCGGGCTTACGCAAATCCTCCTGGTAATTCCTTGCCATCATCTTAAAAGTTTTCTTACTTGTTCGGCAGGATGGTTTTTACAGGACCGAGTTTATAGCCTTTGTCGAGTAGATAAAGTCCGGGTTTCTGCACATCCGACATATAGGCTGTGACTGCTTTGCCTACGAAGATTGTGTGGTCACCTGTCGGTGTGGCTGCGATTAGTCTGCACTCGAACCCGGCATTTGCACCTTCAATCAGCGGCGACTGAATCTTGCTCGGTTTAAGTGGCACAAGTCCTGTCGCATCGAATTTGTCAGTGTCTCTGCCCGATTTCGTACCGCAGAAAAGCGCTGCATCCGCCCACTCCGCAGGCGGGAAAACGAGACAGAATTCTCCGCTTGATAGAATCGTTTCGTATGAGTATCGGCTGTGCGCTATGGAGATTGCGAACATTAGCGGTTTGATGGAAGTTTGCATATACCAGGCGAGTGTAATGATGTTCGGACGGTTCTTCCTGTCAACTGATGTGGCAAGCGCGACAGGCAGGGGGTATTTACTCTGAAGAGCCTTCTCAATTTCTACTTCTTTCATAATCTATCCTCCTGAACATAGAATTCTTCATAGACTTCTCTTGGTAGTTCTTTGAGAAATCGAGAGGGTTCCTGCAGGATGTTTCCATCAGGGGGTAGTCGCCATCTTTTTGTATGAGTACGGAACTGCGGGTAAAGAAGGACGAGCATCTCTTTCGCGCGCGTGCAGGCGACATAGAACACCCTCCGTTCTTCTTCGATTGCGTCTGCGTCTTCGAGGGAGGGGGAAGAAGGGAGCGCACCTTCTGTACACCATAACAGGAATACAACACGCCATTCAAGCCCTTTCGCGCGATGCACGGTAGAAAGAGTTAGCACATCTTCTTCATTCGCGTCACCGACGATTGTTGTCTCGGCAGTTATTGATGTTGAGATTGCCAAATGTGAGAGGAATTTTTCTGTTGAATCAAAGGTTGCCGCATAGTCAGCCATCTGCAAAATATCATCTTCCCTTGATTCCCAGTCAGGATATTTACTTTGCAGGATTTGTAAGTAGCCTTCTTTTAGGATTAGTTTAAGGGATTCTGAAGGATTACAGAGCATCTCTTCTCCCTTGATAGAGTTTATTATGCGGATGAAGCCGTTAAGTCCTGTAAGCGCCCGTTTCGGAATCGATGATTTTAGAGAATCACTGTTTAGAGCGTCGAGCGGAGAAGGGGATTTAAGAGCGGTTTGGTATATTTTCAAAGCGAGGCGGTTGCCGATTCCTGGGAAAAGTGGGAGTGCTCGACGCCAAGCCAACTCATCACGAACATTCGTTACAATCCGCAAAAACGCGCAGGCATCTTTGATATGTGCGCGCTCGAAGAAACGCAACCCGGAACGCACCTCAAACGGTATCCGTCTTTTCGCTAACTCCATCTGCAATTCCATCGAGTTCCAGTGGGCGCGGTAAAGGACCCCGATTTCAGAAAGCAGGATTCCCTCTTCACGCAAATTGAGAATCCTCTCGGCGACCGTTTCTGCTTGTTGTATCGGGTCTTCGCAACAGAGAACGATGGGTACAAGACCGTTGTCGGCTCGAATAGGTTTTAAATCTTTTTTGAATTGTTTGATGTTGTGCGCGATTGAGGCGTTCGTGAAATTGAGAATCGCAGGGGTTGAGCGATAGTTCGTGGTTAGGTAATATGTGAGACAGTCGGGGTATCTTTCGGGGAATGTTATGATGTTTCTGAATTCGGCGCCTCTGAATGAATATATTGATTGCGCGTCATCTCCGACAACCGTTATGTTTCGATGGTCTTCTGCAAGGATGTCTACTATTTTCCCTTGTAGTGCGTTCGTGTCTTGATACTCATCAACGAGAATGGCGCTGAACGACTCTTTTATCTTACGGGACTCGTTCCCGTTGCTTTCGAGAATCTGCAGAAGATATATGAGCAAATCATCGTAGTCCATAACGGCGAGTTCCCTTTTGCGTTGAGTGTATTTCTTTCCTATCTGCTCAATCGCTTCAAGATGCTCGATGAGATAAGGAAATTTGTCTTTTACAGTTGCTTCTACAGTGCGCAAGCGGTTTGCTGTATCTGAAAATATATCTTGTAATACACTCTTTGAAGGGAACAGTTTTTCGGAGAGGTTTATTCCTGCTTCGGAGCGGCACTGGTTGATTAAGTCTTCCGAATCTTCCGAGTCGAGGATGGTGTAATTCGGAGGGAATCCGATGGCGTGCGAATAGCGGCGAAGGAGTAAGTTTGCGATGTGGTGGAATGTGCCTCCTGTGACAAGTTCCGCTTCCGCTCCAATCATCTGTCTTACGCGAGAGACCATCTCTCTTGCGGCGCGGTTCGTGAATGTTGCGAGCATTATTCGCGGTGCCTGGATTCCCTGTAAAAGAAGATATGCAACACGGTGAGTCAATGTATGGGTTTTTCCTGTTCCTGCACCTGCGATGATTAACACAGGACAAGACGGCGCGGTTGCCGCTGCTAACTGTTCCTCGTTCAGACTGTTTTTCAGCCTTTTTTCCCATAACTCGCTCTTTGAAATGAACTGTTTACTCATAACTATGTCCTCTTCGGTACTATTAAAGAAAGCCCCTTAGGTATCACGCGAACGGAGACTGGAATTGTCCCTACCGCTTCTCCATCAATATGGAGTGGTGGTGTCTCTTCCTCTTTCTGTGGCATAAGTTCTAATCGCTTACAGCGAATGTATCTTACTCTGCGATGGCGCAGGTGTGTGCCCAAAAGAACGCCCGCATAGAACTTGATGATGCTAAAAGATGAAAGCCCTTCGCCGTAGACAACATCCATATAACCGCTTGTAGGCGACGCCTCGGTTGTAATGTAAAAGGGACCACCGTAGTATGGAACATTGCCGACTACCAGATAAGTCGCTTTGTTCGAGACTATCCGCCCGTCTGCGATGATGCTGAACATACGCGAACGGGAAAGCATTGACTTGGCAATTGACGGAACATAACCTGCAAAACCTAAGTTTCTTTTGCGAGAAGATGTGATTCTGGAGACGACATCTGCGTCAAACCCTACTCCTGCCATTGCAGCGAAAAATCGCTTCTTCTTCGTATCCTTATCTAAAAACTCCACTTCGAATAGGTCAATTTTTATGATATTTTTTGCTTTCAGTGATTCAGCGATTTTGGTAGGCTCACAGGATGCACCAACCTCTTTCGCCAATACATTGCTTAACCCAACAGGTACAGGAACTATGGGGATTCGTTTCTCTGCGACACCGTTTATGACTTCATTTAATGTGCCGTCTCCACCGACAACGCAGACTGCTGAGAATTCATTTGCGTCGCTTTCCTGTGTCCGTTGCAGAGCGTCTCCTCGTTTTTGGGTTTTGAACATCTCAACCGAGTTTCCTGATTCTTCAAGTATCTTACGCAGTGCTTCCGCTTCCTTCATCGCTATACCACGGCTTCCAGAGATGGGGTTCACTATCAATAGTATCTTCATAGATTCTCTTCTCTCCTTTCCCCTGCTCGATTATAAACACAGGAGCAGGCAAAAACAACCTACTCTTGTATTTGTTGAAGGATACGGTTTCTTCTTGTATGTGAAACCGCGGACTTTGTATAATATGGTAGTCATTTTTGAAAGGGATGGATATGACTGCGCTGATTATCGTTATGGCTGTCGGGGCGACTGTTGTAATCTCTATCATATTTGGGATGTTGTTAGGATATGCGAGCAAGAAGTTCTATGTGGAAGTGGATGAGCGAGTAACGAAAATAGCGAGTTTACTCCCCGGAGCGAACTGCGGTGGGTGCGGTTTCGCAGGCTGTGCTGGTTATGCCGAGGCGATAGTTTTCAAGGGTGCGCAGATAGGGAAGTGTGCACCAGGGGGCAACACTGTTGCGCAAGAAATTGCAAAAGTGATGGGACAGGGAATAGAAGAGAAAGAGCCTGAAGTTGCGGTTGTTTTGTGCAAGGGCGATACAAAGTCTGCAAAGGAGCGGTTCAGTTACTGGGGAGTTTCGAGTTGCGGTGCGGCGAACATTATCGGTGCAGGGAAAAAATCCTGTCCTGTTGGATGTCTCGGCTTTGGCGACTGTGTAAAAGCCTGTCCGTTTGGCGCGATTATAATGGGTGAGAATGGATTGCCTATTGTTTTGCGTCAGTTGTGCAAGGCTTGCGGGAAATGCGTTTCCGCCTGTCCGAGAGGGGTTATAAAACTTATGCCGATTTCTAACAAGATTGTTGTTAGTTGTCGGAATACCCAGAAAGGTGCTCTTGCCAAAAAGTCTTGCGAGTTCGCTTGTATAAAATGTAAGAAGTGCGAAAAGTCCTGTAAGTTTGAAGCGATTAAGGTGGAGAAAAATGTCCCTGTTATTGACTATACGAAGTGTAAGAGGTGCGGGAAGTGTGTTATAGAATGTCCGCAGGGTGTAATTGAGAATTTCGTCAAGTTAGACAAGAAATTGTTAAAGAAAGAAGACGAGAAGAAGGAAGAGGCGAAAGCGGCATAAAAGGGTATTGCTATGGGTGACAAGCATAAGGAAGAGAAGAAGAAGCGTGACGGTGAAAAGTTGCACGAGGTTGCGAGCGGAATGCGGGAGATTTTTTCTGCGATAGATGAGTTTCTGCCGAAGTTTTTAAGTGATGTGTTTGGTTGTGTGACGGGCGGTACAGATGCGGTGAAACTCGCAGAAGAGGTTTCTCTGTTTTACAAGAATCTCGTAGAAAGCGGAATGGACAAAGACTATGCGTATGAGTTGACGAAGAACTTTATGATGATGCGTGACAAAGGCGCGATGATTATGCAAGCGCTTACAAGCATCAGTTCATTAGTCAAGAAGCCGTTCGAAGAAGAAAAAGAGAATGAGAAGGAAAAGAAGGAAGAAAAAGAAGTGAAAAGACATCATCGCGATTATGATAGGGACGAAAAAAGACGAGGTGTTGAAGAATCAGGAAGCGAAGATGAGGACGAGGTGAGAAGGAAGACCAACTTTTAATCTGAATTGAAGTCTTTGCCTGTTTTTTCAATCTTTCCCCGCATTGGGACGAAAAGCACGCCTCCGTGATATTCGCGGTCAAGAGAGCCATCATAGCGCTTGATGAACCGAATCAACTGAAGGGTATTATGTGGCTCACCAAGAGGAATCACTATTTTCCCTCCGCTTTTCGTCTGCTCAACGAGCGGTTGAGGAAGAGACGGTGCTCCACAAGTAACCATCACCGCATCGTAAGGCGCGAATTCTTCCCAGCCTTCGTAGCCATCACCACAGCGCACTTTTACATTCTGGTATCCTAATTGTTTTAGCCTCTCCGCAGCGTTATGTGAATGTGCCTCAATCAATTCAATGGTGTAGACTTCGTTGGCGAGAAGAGAGAGAATAGCCGCCTGATAACCGCTTCCCGTGCCAATTTCAAGAACCCGTTCGTTACCTTTTAATTCCATCAATTCACTCATCAATGCGACGATGTAAGGTTGTGAGATGGTCTGTCCGCATCCGATAGGCAGTGGAGAATCATCATAGGCGTTATCCCTCACATTTTCAGGAATGAATAGATGTCGCGGAACTTTCATTAAGGCATCTAACACTCGCTCATCACGAATACCATATCTTTTCACAACATCTACCATATTCTTCCGTTGCTGCTCGTAGTGTAGATTCTTATCCATTACAAACCATCTCAATCAATGCTTGCCTTAAAATTATATAGCATAGGATGGCTGTTGCAACCTGATAACTGTTCTGCTGTATAATGTCCGACGAGAGTGTCGGTTGGGATGATTTTCTTATAATCATCTTATTGACGGACGCCATCAATAAGTAGCCCTGTTATGACGGCGTCTCCTAGGGCATTCAGTCTTACTTCAACCAATACTTCTTTTCTTTCTCGTTGCGCATCCTCTATGGATTTCCCTTTCCCTTCCGGAACGAAGTATGAGTCTATCGGATATTTTATGCGGTAAATGTAGCGGTAGCCAAGCCATTTTCCTTCTTCATCTTGTTCTGAGACGGATTCTGTCTTTTTCAATTTGCCTCTAATAACCGCCTCGTTTTCTTTAAGTTCCGGTAGTTTCTCTGTTATTGCTACCGCTATCCACCATTTTTTCTCTGGATGGGGTCGGAGTTTTACATAGACATAGCTCCCTTCGTTACAGTATATATATTTTCCGCCTTCTTCTAATTCTTTACTGTCAAGTTTCGAAATCTCGTAGTCTAATACCACATAATCGCCTTGGAAAAGAGAACGCGGGTCAACTGGGACGGTCATAAGGTAGACGGTTTTGCCGACTGCGATGACGGAGTAACGGTAGGCGGTGATTGAACCGAGGACGGCAAACTGCAAAATAACAGCGATAAAGAATGCGATTTTATTCATTGGAAACCTCTCCAAGATTCTTTTTCAGTCTTCTGATTCCGCGTTCAAGAAGGAATGCGGTACCCAACAGAATTACACCGCCGATGACGAAAAATAGCGACCTGTCTAAGAGTTTGAAGAAGTGGTCAAAGTAGCGTGCTAAAATGGCGGCGATTAGGGATAAAGACGCAGTAGCGAGGACAAATGTGCGCTGTTTCAGTATACCTACAATGATGAAAAAGAGTGAGCCACCGAAGAGCGCAAGATTGAAGAGAACCAAATAAGGAAAAGCCTCTTTGGGCAGTTCTCTCCAATAGTCGGTTTTTGGGAAATATGGAATGTTAAGGAAGAAGGCGAAAAGAAGAGCGATAGTGAATGTGAAGAATCCCAATTCGTAGGAAGCGAGTTTGGGGCGTTTAGAACTGAAATGGAGAAGAATATAGGATTTGATTAAAACGGCAAAGGCGATTATGCCGATAATAAGAGTGATGAGAGGAATCGGCTTTTCCGACATTTCTGAACGGTATGCTACATCTCTGATTCCTTCCGAGACTATGTCTTTGAAAGAGAAGAGAAAGATGGGTAGAAGGATTGGAAGAATACGCTGATATGCTGAATCGAAATCGGCGAAAGGTGAAAGACGATTGAAGAATCGAGGCAGTTGGGGTGAGATGGAATGAATGAATCCGATGAGGTAGAATATCGCGCTTAAAAAGAACAGGGAAATGAAACTGTAAAGGAATGGGATTTCATAGCGATATTTTAAGTAATAGAAGAGCATAAAAAATAGCCAGACGACGAGTCCGTAGAAGATGGTGAATAGAAGAAATTTGTGTTTGCGACGATATGCGAAGGGGATTGTCGTGACACAGAGGATAAGCGGATAGAAGAATTCGGCTTCTTTGTTTTCGCCCATAAAAACGAGTGTCCAGATGGTGAGAATGACGACATAAAGGAGAGTGAAGGAGATATGGGGGTTGACGAAAGAAAGAGGAAAGACTCCCAACGCCCAGACGAGGACTCCTAACGGGAAGTTTGCACTGATGTGGAATATTTGGGCGATAAGCCAGATTGCGGCGCCGTATAGAAGCCCGCAAAGGAGTAAAAGTCCAATTGATGCGATTTTGTAGTCTTTCTTATTTAGATGATATACACCATAGTATGCGGCTGCGAGGACTCCGAAAATCATAACGAGGCGCAGGAAGCGTGGAATCTCTTCCCAGTTTGCTGCGATGAAAAGAATAGCGCCGATGCCAACACAGACCGCTCCGATGAGCGCAAGAACCGTGATAAGATAGTTGTGAATCGATTTGCGTACCTGCTCAGCCCATTCGATTCCGTAAAGTCCTGCGAGTTTCACTGCCTGCTCATTGCTTATGATGTTTTCTTCTACCCACCGTTTAAGTTCTTTTTCAAGCCAGAGTTTTTGTTCTCCTTGTGGCTCTTTAGTCGTCTCGTCCAACGGCATATCTCCTACATCTTTCGTGTATTATAGACGAAGGAAGCGGATTGCTTATTCAAATTGAATCAGGACATTTAAAGAAGAGATATTTGTTAACACATTTTTAATTTTTTGTGAATTCTTCTTGATTTCGATAACACGATTTTTAAAATAGTGTGCGTAACCTTTGAGGAGGCATAGGTATGTTATGAAGGTTTCTGAGGATTCTTTGATAGCCGTTCACGGCTTGTCGGAATGAGATGTTTAGGTGATTTTGGGTTTTTTGGAGGGATTCAAGATGGGTAAAAAGATGTTTATCTGGTTCTGTCTGGTGTTGGTGTTTGCAGGTATTTCATTAAACTGCGAGAAGCACAAGCGAAGCCAAGTGGATATTTTGAGTCAGTATCCTGAATTAAAACCGGTAGCGGAATTCGTTGGAGGAAAGGAGAATCTGTGTGTGCTCCACTTAGTAGGTTACAGAGCGGCAAAGATAGCGATGAAGGAATTAGGTTTCAGGAAAGGTGATGATGTTTTATGTATGACGACAGCAGGATTCTCCGTAATCGATACAGGTGCGGGTTATCCTACTGAGTACTACACCACCGAGAAAGCGATTGACGGTGTCACAGCGGCGACAGGTTGTTCTTATACTAATGGTAATCTCCTGACGATTCACGGTGCGATGCAGAAAGCCCTCTGGTTTGCGTTCATCGAAGACGGAGGCGATTATGCTGGCGATTGTATTTATCTTGCCGCTAATAAGGAGACCTTAAAGACTTGGTTGGACGAAGAGAAGCAGACAACCAACAAGGATTTACTGCTTCGGAATTTTATGGCTCTGAAAGATTATGAAATTTTCCCTGCCACAGAGGATGATGCTAAACTTGCTAATGTGAAGGCGAATATGGATGCGAACTATCTGTTGAGTAATGATGGGATAACATATTGGGGGAATCTTAAAGGGAGTTATGCGCGGTTTGACAGTGGTGGAGACGAGTTCAGCATAATGACCATCTCTAACATCTGGGCTATGGATGACCCAAGAGCGAAGCAGTTATTAGCCGCTTCGCAACTTCACGACCATATCTGCCCAGGGCTTACAGCAGGAAAATATCTTGCGGACTATTTATGGAAACAACTGCCGTTAGGAAAAGATGAGGCATACTATATTATCGGAGTTCCGTGTTACTGCAAAGATGACTACTTCACTTACCTGATGCGGACTACTGCGGGGACCAAGTCTCATATGACTGGACTTCTTTCCTCGGATGACCAGCAGAAGTTGACGGCTGTTGGTGCTGGCGACGCCGCAGGAGTTTTCATTCGATTCAACGAAGCGACCAAGACTGGCAAGGCGTTGGTTTTGACATTCGACTTCAATAAAGTGGCTGCTGACGCAGGGGTAAACCGAAGCGATTTCAAAGACTTCAGCACTTACAAGTGGTGGTGGGCAAGACTTAAATCCGATATCGCGATGATGCAGTATCTCGATACTCCGGAGAGGTATGTTGCCACTTACGGAACTTACGATGTTGACCAGAATCTTCTTGACAGATTGCGCACTTCTGGTGTGAATCCTTATGTCGAGTTGGGGATAATAACCCCATAAGGGCTTGCTTGTGTTGAGGACTTTTGTGGGGGCAGGGGAGAAGGTAGAAAAATCCTGCCCCCTCTTTATATAGAAAGGAGGATTTTTAGATGAAGCACAAGGCTCGTGAATCGGTTGTCAATCTGTTGAAGAAGGGAGACATAAAGAATCTGCTCAAAAGAGCAGGTGATTTACATGGACATTTTTGTGCTGGGCTTGCGTTCGGGGTAAAAGCAGGATACCTTGGGCTTAAGAGACTCGATTTTGAGAATACGGGGATGGAGGAACTGTTGGCTATTGTGGAGTGCGATAACTGTTTTACGGATGGTATTCAGGTTGTGACGGGATGCACATTCGGAAACAACGGTCTTATTTACAAGGACATCGGCAAGACTGCCGTTACGCTGGTTTCTCGGAAACTCGATAAGGCGTTTCGTATCCTCTTGAAGCGATGGGAAGGAAGGGAACTGACTGATAAAGAGAAAGAGGCGCGTAATCTGTTTGACCGTGTTGTTAAGAAACGCGAACAAGACGCAGAGGCTATAAAGCGGATGCGGAAACTATGGACGGAACTCTCATTTGACATTCTTGATAAGCCTGATGGAGACCTTTTTATCGTCCGTGAAGTTGCCGTTGAACTCCCTCCTTATGCTCCTATATATGAGAACGCTACCTGCGAGAAATGCGGTGAGACTTTTATGAAGCCCCGCGCAGTTCTTGTTGATGGAAAAACATATTGCCTTTCCTGCGCAGGGGCAGACTACTTCGTCGTTTCAGGAAAGGGCATTCATTCGTCGGTTAAGGAATGGGAGTAGTGGATAAAAGTTTTTGAAGATTTTTAGGGATTTTTGTTTGGTATTGTGACACGATTTATAAAATAATGTGCATAGTTTTAAGGAGGTGACTGATGAAAACCAGAATAGCGGTTCTTGCGGCTGTGTTCGTAGTCGCAGTTTGCGGAAAGGTTTTCGGTGCTCATCCGCTTGAAACGGACGATACCGGCACACAAGGAAAAGGCAAATTCCAACTCGAACTGACAGGAGAATACGGTTACGACAAAGAGACAGAGGCAGGAGTAACTGTTAAACGAAAAGATATCGAAATCGCTGATACTCTTTCATACGGTCTATCGGAGACTCTCGATGCGGTTTTGGGATTGCCATATTGTTGGTGGAAAGAAGAGTCTGCTGGGGTTTCAAACAGCGAGGGCGGAATATCAGATACTTCTTTTGAGTTGAAGTGGAGATTTTTTGAGAAAGAGAAGTTGAGTTTTGCGATTAAACCTGGAATATCCATTCCGACAGGTGACGAGGATAAAGGGCTTGGCACAGGCAAGGTGGGTTATAGTCTATTCTTCATCATAACAGGGGGATTAGAACCCTGCACTCTACATCTGAACTGTGGATACATCAGAAACGAAAACAAGTTCTCCGAAAGAGAAGACATCTGGACTCTCTCTCTTGCGGCGGAATTCGGTATCGGAGAAAACTCAAAAGTAGTCGCTGACATAGGCGCAGAGAGGAATCCTAACCCTGCCTCGGATACGGCGCCTGCATTCGGTATTATTGGCTTCATACATTCCCTGTCGGGAAACTTCGATGTTGATTTCGGATTCAAATTTGGTCTTAACAGGATAGAAACGGATTATGCGATTCTCATCGGGATAACGCTTAGGTTTTAAGCCTAAGGTAGGCGCTTTTCGAGTGGAAATATAATCCTTCGAGTTCAGCGAATTTTGCGGCACATCGGGCAAACTTTGGCGGCATTTTGTCTTCTTTTTGGGTTGTTTTATAGCGCAGACGGAGGAATGTAAGAGGAGAGAGCGCAGACGAGAACCGGGCTGCAGATGCGGTCGGCAAGATATGGTTTGTCGCTGAACAATAGTCACCAAAGACTGCGCCGTTTTCATAGCCACAGAAAAGCGCTCCGTAATTGTTCAGTTTTCTCGCTAATCTATCAGGCTCTTTCACCATCAATTGAATATGCTCAGGTGCAAGACTGTTTGCTAATCCAACAGATTCTCGCAGACCTGCACACACAGCCACAATCTTATTCGCCTTCTTCTTAAGCCAGACTGGAACTTCTTTACTCTCAAGTGCGGAATCCATTTCCTTCTCTACGGAGTCGAGAAGTTCCGTTTCTGGCGAGGCGAGTACGGAGAGCGCATCAGGACTGTGTTCCGCTTGGGCGAGCAAATCGAGTGCGACGGTTTTCGTATTGGCGCCTTTGTCTGCGATGATTAAGAGTTCCGAAGGACCTGCAAGGATGTCTATTCCGACTGTTCCAAAAAGAATCCGTTTTGCTTCTGTTACATATACGCCACCAGGTCCGACAATCATATCTACTTTCGGAATCGATTCTGTGGAGAAAGCGAACGCTGCGAGGGCTTGTGGACCGCCGAGCCGATATAGGCGCTTGATAGGGGAGATAGAGACTGCGGTTAGAAGATGTTCGGACGGATTTGGTGATGTAGCGTAGATGTTTTTTACCCCTGCTACATCTGCGGTAATAGATGCCATAAGAAGACTCGACGAAAGAGAGAAAAAGCCTCCTGGCGCGTAGCAGAGAACAGATTCAACAGGGGCGAATTCTACGGACACATCGAGGTGGTTGAATGAGAAAGAGACGGTTTTGATGTTGCGCACAATCTCTTTTGCGCATTTACGGACTGAATCAGCGCACTCTTTTAATGTTTTAAGGACATCACTCTTAACGGTTTTTCTTGCGTGTGTGATTTCTTCATCGCTGACTGTGAAGTTTCGGAGTTCAAGTTTGTCGAGTTTTTGGCACCAGAAGTGGATTGCCTCATCACCGCGTCTGCGCACATCTTCGATTATCCGCTTAACAGAACTCGTGACCGATTTTGCTGTTGGGACGGTTTTCCTGATTCTTGTTGCGGTATCTTTTGCGTCGGTGAAAAGGATGCGGTTCATCGTTGCCTCGACCTCAACTCATTTAAGACTTCGTTAAAACTGATACCTGCGGAGAAGAGTTTTACTGCTGTAAAGTAGAGGACATCTGCGGCTTCAAAACGCACTTCTTCCGGTGTATTTGCTTCGGCGAGTTCTTGGGCTTCTTCAAGGAGTTTTGCGTTGGTTTGCTTTGGATTAGAAAGGAGTTTTAATGTATAAGATTGCTGATTTTTGGTTTCGACGCGGTTTTTGAAGATTCTATGGAGGGAGTTAAGAGTGAATCTTCTGTCGCCAAAACAGGAGTATGTTCCTGTGTGGCAGGCGACGCCGTTCTGTTCGACGACAAAAAGAAGAGAATCTCTGTCGCAATCGTGATAGACACGCAGGAGTTTCTGTGTGTTAGCAGAAGTCTCCCCTTTGCGCCAGATGGCATTTCGCGAACGAGAAAAGTAGACTCCGCACCCGGTTTTTAAGGCTTCCCTTAACGATTCTTTTGACGAGTAGGCGAGCATAAGAACATTCCCTTCCTCGTCAACGACGATTGTTGGAACAAGAGGCTCGAAATTAAAGAGCGAGATGAACGATTCTATGATGTCTATTTGGTTGGTGTAAAGTGCCATTCCGAGTTGGACACTGCATCCAAGGGAATGTGCCTGTTTTATTTCGTCAATTGTTGAAAACCCGCCTGCGACGGTTAAAGGAAGGGATGTTAATTTTCTTACTTTTTCGATGAGTTGCCAATCTGGTCCTTGGAGCCGTCCTTCTTTTTCGACGGCGGTTAGAAGATAGCCACCGCAAAGTTTTTCTGTCTCTTCGATGCGTTCTTCCACGGTTTGTCCTGTTGAAGAGCACCAGCCTTGTTTGAGCACCTTGCCCCCGCGGACATCAAGCGCAACGATGGTGGCGTCTTTTGGAAGTTTGCTTAAAAGTTGCGGAGTGGCTGCTGTGGCAAGAATCAGTTTTTTGGCTCCGGCGGCGAGAAGTTTGCGAGCGGTCTTCTCATCCCTTATGCCTCCTCCAACGCGGCAGTCAGCGATTTTAAGGAGCCGTTCTATGATTGGGAGATTTGAACCTTCTTCTTTAGCGGCGTCAATGTCAATCACTGCGACTTCACCGAACCGAGCGTAGAACCGCCCAAGTTCTTCGACATCTTCACGCTCAAGGACTTTTTTCTCGCCTCCGATGAGTTGAACCGCTTTACCTTTGGATATGTCTATGCTTGGAACTATCATAGACGCACCTCCACACCCTTTTCTTTGAGATACTGTTTCACTTCTTTAATCGTGTATTTACGGAAGTGGAAGATTGACGCTGCGAGGGCAGCGTCCGCTTTTCCTTTGAGGAATGCGTCAGCGATGTCGTCAGATGAACCTGCGCCACCAGAGGCAATCAACGGCACAGAAAAACTATTACTGACTTTTTCAAGAAGTTCGAGGTCGTAGCCTTTTTGAGTTCCGTCGAGGTCCCACGATGTAAGGAGTATTTCGCCAGCGCCGCGCTCAACCGCTTCTTTTAACCATTTGAAAAGTTCGAGCCCGCTGTCGGTTCTCCCTCCTTCAATGAGGACAGTATATTCATTATTCTCTTTTTTACGGGTATCACAGGCGATGACAACTGCCTGAGAACCGAATCTGTCTGCCGCTTGTGTCAGTATGCTTGGCTGTCTGACTGCGGCGGTGTTAAACGAGACTTTATCGGCACCAGCTTCAAGTAATGCTTCAAAATCGGAGAGAGTGCGGACTCCGCCGCCTGCGAGAATCGGCACGAAAACAGACTCTGCCGCTTGCTTTATAAGTCCGATGACGGTCTTGCGGTTTTCAACTGTTGCGGTTATGTCAAGCATCGCAATCTCGTCTGCGCCTTCCTCATAGTATTGCCGTGCAAGCGCAACCACATCGCCTGCGTCACGCAAGTCGTCGAACTTGATTCCCTTGACTACTCGTCCGTTTTTTATATCCAGACAGGGAATGACGCGTTTAGTCAGCATAGCACCAATCCTTCAAGAATTTTAAGCCTAACTCACCGCTCTTTTCAGGATGAAACTGGACACCGAATATGTTACTTTTCTCGAGTGCTGCGCAGAACTCGCCTTCATAATTGGCAATTGCAACGGAGACATTTTCCATTACATCGCAGTAATACGAGTTGACGAAATAGTAGAATCCGCCGTTCTCGATGTATCTGGTTTTTGAGCGAACCGAGTTGAAGCCCACTTGTGGGACTTTTTTGGCTTTGAACTTGCGGCAGATCCCCTTGACGAGAGATAATCCTGCTACACCTATTGCTTCTTCGCTGCCTTCGAGAAGTACCTGCATACCGACGCAGATTCCGAGGTATGGGATGCCGTTGAGTATCTCTTGTAAGAGTGGCTCCAGGAGACCTTGTTGTTTGAGAGAATCCATTACTGCGGCGAAGTTTCCAACACCTGGAAGTATCAATTTGTCAAAGTCTCTTATTCTGTCAGGTTCTTTAACGAGAGAGTAAGAGACGGATATTCTGTTAAGGGCGTTCAAAAGACTGCCGATGTTTCCGCCCCAGTGGACGACTCCTATCATAGTTTCTCCTTCGTTGAGAGATGCTTGTTGCCAATCCGTTCGTCTTTTGCGAGTGCGGTTGCGAGGGCGATTCCGAATGCCTTGAACAGCGCTTCGGAAATGTGATGAATATTCTCGCCGCAAAGAATCCTGGCATGGAGGACACAGCCTGCTTTGGCACAGAAGGCATTGAAGAACTCTTTGAGAAGGTTAACATCAAAATCTCCGATTCTACCTTGCGGTTGTGGAGAGATGGAGCAGTAAACACGAGAGCAGAGGTCAAGGGAAAAAGCGACGAGAGCGTCATCCATTGGAATAAGTGTCCAGCCGACTCGGTTTATGCCTCTTCCATCACCGATTATCTGGCGTGTAGCGTCGCCAAGAACTATAGCAATATCCTCGACAATGTGGTGTGGGTCTACCTCGATATCTCCCTTTGCACTTATCTTCAGGTCGAACCTTCCAAACCTTGAGAATGCGCTTAAAAGATGGTTCAGGAACGGAAGCGGTGTTTTTATATCGAACTCACCGCTCCCTTGCGGCTCGAATGAAAGGGTGATATCGGTCTCTGCGGTTTTCCGTCTGATTTTTACATCACTCATACAAGACCCTCCTTAAATCATTGATATTTTGAAGGACGAAGTCGGCGCCTGCTTCTTGAAGCGCCTTACGGTAGATTGCCTTTTTCCTAACAGGAGGGACGACTCCGACCGCCGTCAATCCTGCCGCTTTCGCGCACTGCACATCATCAGGGATGTCGCCGATGTATGTTCCCTGCTTGCATCCGAGTTCCTTCATAATCTGAAAAAGACCATACGGATGAGGCTTGCGCTTGGTTTTCGGTATCTCGTCAAGAGTCAGGATAGTTTCGAAATATCGTTCGATACCGAACCGCTTAATTGCGAATTCAAGATGGAGTCTCGTCCTGCCCGTAAACAGCGCGAGTTTGAACTTTTCTGATAACTGCTTAAGAAGAGTAACATCAATCAGGAGTTTTTCGCTTTTGACCGCCCCTGTGCCTATTGGAGAACCTTCATAAAGAGAGTTGAAGACTTTTTCTGCCTCATCGTATGTGATGGATTTCCCTCGTCTACAACACAACTCACAGACTATGTCAATATCGTCATTATAGCCACTTCCACTTTTCAACTGATATATCTCTCTGTCTGATGGTCTTTCTCCTGTTAAATTAAGGACAGTATCGCATATGACTCTGTGGTAAGAATCGCAGACATCTACGAGAGTTCCATCAACATCAAGGATGAGAGCGCTCTTTGGCAGAATACTTCTGAGTGTTCTTATGAGTAGTCTATTGTCTTTCTCGCTCCCGACGGTAACGCGCAAAACCCCTTCCATAAGTTTGTGCGTATCTGTCAAATTCTTGACGAGGATTCTGTGGGATTCGAGCGCTTCTGTAATGAAACGAGAGTTTTTCCCCGTATAGAGTAGAAGGAAATTGGCATCGCTTTCGGTGCAGCGGAATCCAAGGAGGTTAAGGGAGGCTTTCAATCTTTTGCGTTCGGAGCGGATTTTTTTGACGACTTGTGAGAGCCATTTTTGGTCTGATAAAGCCGCTTTCGCTGCTGTTGCGGCTGCCGAGTTAACGCAGTAAGGTGCGCGTAACTTATTCAGAACATCAATGATTTCAGGAGAGGAAACTGCCCAACCGCAGCGCAGTCCTGCAAGACCGTACGCCTTCGAGAAGGTGCGGACGACTATGATGTTTCTTCTCTTTGGCGCTTCGTCAATCAGGCTCTTGTTCGTGCTGTATTCAGCGTAAGCCTCGTCAACCAAGAACAGAGTCTTGGGGAAATGGGATGCGGTGTCAAGGATGAAGTTGCGGTCAACGGTAGTTCCAGTTGGATTATTCGGTGAAACGATGACTGCTATTTTCGGGTTGTTAGCAAGATTTTTAAGGAATTCTTCTTTCGGGAAGGACAGGTCGTCATTGTAGTTGATGGTGGTAATCTTTGCTCCACATTTCTGCGCCGCAGTCGGTATGATTGGAAATGTCGGCACAGGAATTAAAACCTTGTCTTCTTCATTACAGAATCCGTCGAACACCGATTGAAGGATTTCATCGGAGCCGTTGCCGACCAAAATGCTCTCTTTTGGAAGCCTGAAATGTGAGGCGAGCGCTTCAATCAGCATCTCGTATTCCGGGTAGGCGGAAACAGTCTCTTCTGTGATGGAGCGTAAAGATTTCAAAGCGGACGGTGCAGAACCATAGGGATTCTCCATCATATCGAGACGAACCATTTTTAATCTGCCCGTCTTTTTCTTATAGGGGGTGCTGCGCTGCGCTCTTTTTGAACTCTTTATCATACAACAATCCTTTCAAGTCGATATTGTAGGATATCGGTTGCTCCCCACTCTTTTAGTCGTGGGATGAGTTTTGCCGCCTCTTCTTCTCCTACCGCTATCTTTACCGCATAACCTGCGCCACCGTAAAGAGGCGCCACTGTCGGCGATTTCATACACGGGAGTTTTGGTAGTATCTTTTCCATTTTCTCGCTCGGAACATTCATTTCAAGAAGTACTTTCTGCCGCGCAAGTAAGACAGACTGAAGAAGGAGAGATAGTTCGCTTATCCTTTTTGAACTCTCCGAATCTTTCGCTGCTTCGCGGCTTGCTACGAACACCGTCTCGGACTTGAGAACCGTTGCGATGACTGAAAGGTTGTGCATTATGAGTGTTCTACCACTTGCGGTGTTATCTATGATTATATCAGCGTCTTCGGGAGGGAAGACTTCTGTCGCGCCGTATGTGCGCAGTAACACATACCTGATACCGTTCTTATTCAGCCATTTTTGCGCGATATTCGGATATTCTGTCGCTACAATTACCCGTTTCCGTTTCTTTATTTGAGCGAGGGTGACACTCGGTGGAGCTGCCACGACAATCTCGACTTTGTCGAACCCTGTTCTCAATATTATGTTCGCAGACGCATTCTCTTCTATGAGCCAGTCTTCTCCTGTGAAACCGCAGTCGAACTTTCCGAGAGAGACCAATTGCGCGATGTTGCGCGGCTTCAATATCTTTGCCTCAATCCCCTCTACCGAAATAGAAGGACGATACTCCCGTGCAGTTCTTGAAACCTTGATTCCCGAATCTTCAAGGAGTTTCTTCACCTCGTTGTATAATCTTCCTTTCGGAAGGGCAAGCCTCATAATCTTCATTTTTTATCCTCCATAAGTTAAAAAACCCGTCGGACAATGTGCCGACGGGTCGTTTCAGTTCTTTTTAGGGCACACCATCCTTCCCCAAGCTGCTACCCGAGCAGCTTCCTTATATAAGATGGTGTATCCCCCAACGGTTCATTGTTCTTGCCTCCATTCACACAAAAGTATATTCTTTGAGAGGTTCATAAATCAAGCCTTTTGTTCAAAATTTTGGATTAGACTTGTGTTGATTAGGGTAAGAAGTTAAGCCGTTCGCTTGTTATCTCAGTCTCTATCGAAATCGAGATACGGGTTTTTCAAAGATGGGTATCTCTTTGCAGTATATTCAGGATATTTGTCTATTCCGAGGTCTGTGCGCCACCTGCGGTAGCCCCAATACCATTCGTCCGGATAGCGTCTTATGCAGTCTCCAATTAAGTTGGAAATCTTTTGCGTGTATTCAAGGCGAGATTCAAACTCGTCCGAATCTTGGGGTACATAGATTGGCTCATTGCAGAGTAGTTGGTAACGCTTGCCGATTTTGATAAGGAAAGCGACGAAAATAGGCGCACCTGAGAGGCGTGCCAAATCAACCGCAAAGTAAGGCGTGTGCGCAGGTAGTCCAAGCAAATCCACATAAAGCCCTTTGCGATGAAGTGCCCTATCAAGAGTCGTTAGGAGTATCTTATTCTCCTTCAGAATAGCGAGCAACTCGTTATAAGAAGTCTTCCTTTCAAGCACGGTTGTGATATTTCGTTTTGCTCTATGTTTGTTCATCAGAGGCTGGAATATGCGCTGATACCGTGCAAGACAATACGAAGCCTCGAGAGTCGCTACAACATAACAGAAAAGCCCCGGATTTCCAAGATGTGCTGTTAGGACAATTACTCCTTTGCCTTTTTCAAGTCCGTTTTTGATTTTCGTCAGCCCTTCTTCCGCATTGACACTTTTAAGAATCTTTTCGCTTGTCGACGGTGCGAAAAAGGTTTCTGCGAGGCTTCGGACGAGTTTTATGAAACTGTTGCGTGTGATACGGGCGAAATGCATCTTTTTTGATTTTTCTCCGAATACAAGGTGAAGGTTGAACCGTGTGAGTCTTCTATCGGGGCTGTTGATGAAATAAAAAATCATTGCGCATAACGAGATGAATCCGTAACGCAGACTTGCAGGTAGTATAAGCATAAAAATACTGAAAGGAAAGAGTAGCATCCATAGAAAGATGTAAACCGCCTTAGACTTGAGAATCGTCCTTCTTCGCTTGCGTTTCATTTAAGATATACCTGTCGCCTAAGAGGCCTAACATATTGTGACCATTCCTCGTTTTCTGGAGGTTGGTTCTGCGCCTCGAGGAACATATTAGTTTGCGAATCAGTCAGGTCGGCATAATGTAGGAGAGCGGCTTCAACGAACATCGGTTCAACGGGTGAACCCCACTCGTTCGTTCCGTGATGGCTTAAGACCATATGTTGCAGTTTAAGCAAAAGTTCGCTCGGGAAGTTCTCGATAGTTGCCGCCTTCTCTTTAAGCATCTCATAACCGAACAGAATATGTCCGATGAGCCGTCCTTCTGTACTGTATCCGATTGAGCACCGATATGTGTACTGTTTTATTTTCCCAACATCGTGAAGAAATCCGCCGACGACCATCAAATCAGAATCTGTGTCCGGATATATCATTGAAAGCGCTTTCATTATGCGCGTGACATCGTGTGTATGTTCGAGCAGACCACCGATATAGGCGTGATGTTTCTCGTATGATGCAGGTGCTTTTTTGAATTGCTCCATAAAGGCAGCATCGTTTAAGAATGCGTTTGCAATGGCTAACAGATACTCGTTTTTTACATCACCTATTAGCTTACGCAACTTTGCGAGAAGTTCTTCCGCGTTTCTTTCAGAAGAGCGCAGAAGAAGACTGAAATCAACCTTGTTCTCATCTACGGGCGTGATGTTCTCTATTTTTATTCTCGGAGTTTCTTCCCATTCTTCTACTACACCTTCAATCTTTACGACAGAATCTTTTACAAGGTTTTGAGCCTTGGCTTCTTCCCATAGAATCGCGCTTATTTTACCGCTCTTGTCTCCGAGCGTAAGGATAAAATAAGGAGAACCGTCTTTCTTTTGTCTACGAACGACTTCATAAACTAATAGATTCTGAGAAATGCGCTCACCCAACTTCAATTCACTTATTAACCGGTGCGCCATCGCGGGAATCCTGTGCTATACGCTTGCCTGCGGCGGTTCGGACTTCTGTTCTGTAGGGGAAGGTGGCTGAGACGGAGATGTAGGATTGGCAGGCTTATTCGTCGTAACTTCGTCGTCTACTCCTTGCAATCCTTTCTTGAATTCCATCAATCCGCGACCTAAACTCCTTCCGACTTCTGGCAACCTGCGTCCAAACACAAGAAGCGCTATTACGAGGATTATTATCAGTTCTGTTGGTCCAATATTACCAAGTAACCCAAGCATCAATCTACCTCCATTTCAAAACCCCATTAGTAATTATAACAGTTATTTTTCTCTTTGCCATAAAAACTTTTCGCTTCTACATTGAACCTTCAAAAAGTCTGCGGTTCGGACTTACTTATTCCCATTAGGTATCGTGGGTGTTCGGGGTACAGGTGGACGCGGCTCAGGTTTCCTCGAAAATGGCGGTTTAGGTTGCGGAGGCCGAGGAACCGTCGGAAATTTTTGCGTCGGAGGTCTCCTCTCAGAGATAGCGGTTTTGATTTCCAATTCTTTTAATAACGCTGTAACATCAGGCTGAGCGGGATTCAGTCGTAATGACTGTGCAAGATAGTTTTTCGCCTTAAGCGTCTCATTTTTGTAGCCAAGATAAATCGAGCCTAATAGTTTATAAGGGAGGTAGTATCGAGGATTCGACGAAATCGCCTTTTCGTAAGATTTTATTGCGAGGTCGAACTCGCCTGTTTTTTCATATGAAAGTCCGAGTTCGATATTTAGGTCAGGGTTGTTCGGCTCACGCTTCAACGCCTCTTTAAGTATCTCTATCGCTTTCCGCGGTTCTCCTTCATCTCTTAGTCTCTTCGATTCTTCTATGCATTTTAAGAGTTCCGAAGGTGATAGTTGCTTATTCGGAATGGCTGGGTTTGTCGTAAATTCCTCGCTTGAACCGAAGAGAGAATAGAAGAAGAAAAGCGCTGCTCCCACGAGCGCAACTACGCCGACTATTGTCATAACTCTCATAAGCCGTTCCTGTAACCTGTTGTAAGAATTATATTCTAATCCTACCTGTTTGTTCAATGTCTAATCGCTGATGTAATGAAGAATGAGACTTATGCGGTTGAAAAAATAGTGAAGATAGCGTATGATTTGAGGAGTTTAAGGAGTTTGATTGTTAATGCGGCGAAAGTTTATTTTGGCGGCGTGGGTGGTTTTCTGCATTTGGGCACTCGGGAGCCTTATAGTTGAATGCGGATTCCAAAGATACGACGAGTTGCCGTCTCCTGAAAGGATTTCGTTTTTCCGACGGGCGGATATTGCTTTCGCCGCAGTTTACATAATGGTTTTCTTGATCCTGCTCCTTACAAGCCGTGGAAAACTCAATTTCATTCGACGAAGCCGCATTGATACACTCCTTGTAGTTGTTTTAGTGGTTGCGATGCTTGTGTCGGGAGGAGATGTCCCTCGCTATTTTATGTTCGTTTTCAAACTTCTCGTAGGAGTTGTCTGTCTCATACGGCTCTTTATGGCGAGCATCCGTTTTCTTAATCTTACCACGCCACTTATCATTGTTTTTTCGTTCCTCGTTATAATCGGGTTAGGTTTCTTTCTCCTGATGCTTCCTGCGGCGACTGTTTCGGGTTACATTCGCCCTGTTGATGCGCTTTTTACAGCCACTTCCGCTACTTGCGTCACAGGACTTGTAGTCGTTGACACTGGTTCTTACTTCAGTCCGTTTGGAGAGGTTATTATTCTGGGACTTGTTCAGATAGGTGGTCTCGGGTTGATGACCCTTGTTGCATTTTTCTCCGCGACTATGGGGGCAGGTTTGAGTTCCCGCACAGAAGGAGTTGTCTTGGAATCTCTTGATTTGCGAATTCCGATTTCGCTTTTCTCCATCATTAAGTTTGTGGTATCATCAACATTCGTTCTCGAAGCGCTGGGAGCATTAGGTATCTTCTACACATTTCCATTTGAACAGTGTCAATCGTTCGGAGAGAGATTATATTTCTCCGTTTTTCACTCCATCAGCGCGTTCTGTAATGCTGGGTTTTCGCTCCTGCCCGATAGTATGGTTCGTGTAAGAAGCAATCTCGGGCTGAATGCGGTAATGATTGGACTCATCGTCATAGGCGGATTCGGATTCGTAGTAAACCTCGCTATCTGGAAGAAATTGACCTCTTTTCTTCGACGGCGCGGAACGGGAGTGAGAGAGCCTTATCAACGGTTTGGCGTTCAGGTACGGCTTGTACTATTTACGAGTGTTATTTTAACAGTCGCTGGTATGGGTATTATATACTTCGGTGAGTTGAACCGTTCGTTTCAAGGTTTTATTCCGAAGGAGAGGGTTCTTGCAGCGCTGTTTCAATCGGTTAGCGCAAGAACAGCAGGGTTTAACACGGTTGATATTGGCGGTTTGAGTGTGCCTGTACTTCTTGCGCTCATCGGGCTTATGTTCATTGGCGCATCGCCAGGCTCAACAGGTGGTGGTGTGAAAACGACAACTTTTTCGGTTTTCATTCTCGCTATCGTTACAAGATTGAGGAACAGAGAGAATGTCGAAGTTTATGGGAGAACGATTCCTGAAAGGTTGATTTCGAACGCACTGATTATACTCGTATTTGCGATGGTGCTTATATTCGTATTCACTGCTCTTGTGTTCCTGTTCGGACTCGACGATGAGAAACTTGCAGGAGATTTCGCACTTAGGGAAAAATTGGATAAAGACCTGTATTTGAGGACTGTTTTTGAAGTAGTAAGCGCGTTTGGAACGGTCGGTTTCTCGACAGGAATCACTCCGTATCTCTCAACAGGCTCCAAGATCTTGATTATATTGATGATGCTCATAGGAAGAATAGGACCTTTCACTATATTGCTTGCAATGGGCAGACAGGCGAAAAAAAAGAAGTATAGTTATCCCGAAGAGAGTATAATGATAGGATAGGGGTGTGAGGGAGAAACTATGGCGAGGTATGTGGTTGTGGGACTTGGGAGATTTGGAAGGACGCTTGTGGATTTTCTTACGCGTGAGGGGAAAGAGGTGATTGCTATAGATAAGAACCCGGATTTGGTGGAAGATGTGAAGGAGTGCGTGGCGCGGGCTGTGAGTATGGATGCTACGGACGAGGATGCGTTGGCTGCACAGGAATTGGACAAGGTGGATGTTCTTATAGCGTGTATAGGTGAGGATTTTGAGGCGAACCAGTTGGTGACCGTGCTGGCGAAGAAGTTGGGAGTGAAGCGTGTGATAACTCGTGTAGGCAATCCTCTTCAAATGAAGATAATGAAACTCGTAGGTGCGGACGAGGTGATATGTCCTGAGGAAGAAAGTGCAAAAAGGTTGGCACAGAAACTGACCCATCCGAACATAATGGCTTATTTTGAGTTGGCTGATGGCCATTCTCTGATTGAGGTTAAATCTCCGAAACATTTTGAAGGGCGCAGCATTCGTGAATTAGACCTGCGCAAAAAGTATCATATCAACCTTATCGCTGTTAAACATATAGTTACCGACGAGAAAGGGAACACGATAGAGAAAGTGGATGATTTGCCGACGCCTGATTATGTTGTTCAGGCAGGTGATATTCTCGTTGTCGTCGGTAAAGATGAGGATGTGGAAAGAATCGCAAGATAGAGTTTGAGGAGGAATGAGGAGTGAGATTGTTTCTCTTCTTTCTTTCGATGGTTTTTATGTTTGGATGTACTTATAAACAGGAAGAGGTGAAAATCGTTCCTCTTAAGATTGAGCAAGAGTTCAGGTCCGTTCAGCAAAGATTTGGGGAAGAGCCTTACTCGGTGAAGGTAGAGCAGATCGTTTTTTTGTTGGGCAAGAAGATGGCGGTGAGGACGAAGGGGTTTGACCTGCGTTACATATTCGACGGTGAGAAAGAAGAGGTCATTGTAATAAATGAGAAGGAGAAGCAGTTCTTCCATATTCCATTTTCGCTTCTGTCCAATAACTACTATCGCTTGTTGCTTGAAGGAGTGCGAGAGAGACTTGACCAACAGAAGGGCATTGCTGCGGGAATGGATGAGGAGGAACGCAAGAGGTTTGAGCAGCGAAGTAGTGATTGTTGGAAAGAGATGGAAGCATTGCTTAAAAGACCTGAGCCTGAAAGCGTGAAGACGGAGGTTAGAGAACTTGGAGAGCTTGTAACTGGGCATAGGGCGAGGGAGATAAAGGTTATCGCTGATGGGAAGGTGGTGGCAGAAGCGGTAGTCGCGTTTGATTTGAAATTGACGTCAAAACCGCTTGCTTTCATCATTCTTATATCTTACCTTCCGAACAAGGTGCGTGCTGAACTCGCAAAGGTTGAGGGTTTTCCACTTAGGTACAAGGAGAGCGGCAATTTGGGTGACCTTAAGACGGAGAATGAGACGAAAGTCAAGGAATTGAAACAGGTCAAAGATTCCGAAGTTTTATCTGAGATGGAGATACCGAATGGCTATACGAAAGTCGAAAAACCTGAAATCGTGGAGAGTTTGCAAGGACTTAAAGAGCAAACTGTCAAATGAAAGATAATCTATTTTATGGTTTGGTTATTCTGTTTTGTTTTTTGATTCTTGTCGGTGTCGTTATCTCTCCTACACAAGAGACCCATACTGTAAATGTCGAGAAAATTCTTGCTGGTGAGCCCGATTTTCGTCTTGATATTAACAGCGCATCGGCGGAGTTGCTGATGCTTCTTCCTGGTGTTGGGGAGAAGACCGCACATAAGATAGTTGACTATCGGAAGAAGAAAGGAAGGATTTCGGCGCTATCGGAACTCGAAAATATAAAAGGGATAGGAAAGAAGACGGTTGAGAGGATAGCGCCTTATGTTCGGGAGAGGTGAGCGTGCGCCACCTGTTTTTATGGTTGCTGTCGCTTGTTCGGCGGCGCTCGGATTCGTGCTTTATGGATATTTCTCGAACAAGTTAACTTTTCAGTCTATTAGTCTGATTCTGTTTGTTGTCGCATTTCTTGCAACTATTACTCTTTTCTTTACCACTGCTTTCATAATCGGTATCAAAACCAAGATGAGACGAGCCGAAACCTCATCCTATGAAAAAGAATCTTTGAAGAATCAAGTGGAACTTCTGAGTGCGATTCGCGAAATTTCGCTTCTTGGAGTGATGGATGTAAGCAAGGAAGAAGCATCAGCAGAGATTTTGAACATACTTGCAGATCCACTTGAAGCGCGAAGAATCTCGATTCTTGTAGGGGCCTCGAAGAATGATGGGTTGAAGCCGCTGGCTTTGCGCACACGGAAGAGAATCTATACGGAGAAGATTCCGCTTGCGGATTGGGAAATGGAGGCGGCGAATCTTGCATATTCGCAGATGCGTCCTGTGAGGATTCTTAAGAAAGGAAGGATGCTGGTTGCGTATCCGTTCGGTGGTGATGATGGTGCACGTGGAGTCATTCTTTTCCTTACGACGAGGAAGAAGGCGGAGGAGAGCGAGAAACGGATGTTCCACATAGTTCGTGCGGTCTCTCTGGCTCTACGGATGCCTGCGCTGTATGAGAAGGCTGTTTACGATGTTTTGACGGGTCTGTTTACGAGGAGACACTTGAATACTCAATTGCCTCTTTTGTTCGACGAATCAAAAAGGACAGGCGAGCCTATTAGTGTGATTATGTTTGACATTGACCATTTCAAAACTATAAACGACACATACGGGCACCTGTTCGGCGATAAGGTGCTCCGCGATGTTGCAGGCTGCATTCAGGAATCTCTCCGGCTATATGATAGCGCTTATCGCTACGGCGGTGAGGAAATCTGTGTCGTTTTGCCAAGAACGAAACTTCAGGACGCTTTAAAGATTGCACAAAGACTCCATTCGAAGATTGGCGCGGGAAAGTTTTACACTGATGACGGCGAAGAGGTGAAGGTGACAGTATCAGGCGGCGTTGCGTCTATTCTCAATTCTGACACTATGCCGACGAGTTTGCTTGAACGCGCCGATGCTGCGCTTTACGAAGCAAAAGAATCCGGACGCAACCGCATCATCGTTGCTGGATCTGCTGCGGTTTCCAAAAATTTGGAATCTGTATGAGATTTCAACGAAAGAAACATCTATGGCAGGGCTTTTGTGGGGTTTAGGATTCCATTTGGGTCAAACAGTTTTTTAAGTCTTTTCATCAGAGCAATCACATCGTTGTTCAATTCGAGATTAAGATATTTGGATTTCGTAAGTCCTATCCCGTGCTCGCCTGTTATGGTGCCACCGAGCGAGACCGCTTCTTGAAGAAGATGTTTGACCGCGTCATCTGTCGGGATTCCTTTTCGAGAAAGTAGGAAATTTATATGAAGGTTTCCATCACCGCAGTGTCCGTAGATTGCAGGTATAAGGTTGAACCGTTTGGCGATGGAGACTGCTTTTTCGTAGAGTTGGGGTAGGGCAGGAAGGGGAACTGCGACATCTTCTGAGACCTTGTCGGCGCAGATTCCGAATAAGGCGGTTGACATTCCACGCCGTAAAGACCAGAAGTTTTTCTGTTGCGTTGCGGAATAACCATATAGGACTTTGTCCGCAAAGGGAGACAGAAAATCCGCACATTTTCGTGTATTTTTTCGGACTTCGGAGACTGTGCCGTCGAATTCGATTAAGAGTAACGAGGCACCTTTCTTGAGCCAGCGTGGTCTTCGTCCAAGATTTTTTACAATCGCGTCGAGGCAGGTTGGGTCAACGAATTCTAATGTGCGCGGGAGGAATCCTCGACGGATGAGTTCGTTTGAGTAGGTAAGGGCTTTGGTTGGATTCTTAAAAGAGGCGATGAGTGTGGAAGACGATTCCGGAAGTGGGATGAGTTTGAGAGTGATTTCGACGAAGAGGGCGAGTGTTCCTTCTGAACCGATAAGGAGTCTTAACACATCGTATCCTGTGACGGATTTGTGAGCAAGAGAGCCGAGACGGAGAAGAGTTCCTTTGCCTGTGACGACGGTAGCAGCAAGAACATAATCGCGAGTGACACCGTATTTCAGAGCGCGAAGTCCTCCTGCGTTTTCAGCGAGGTTGCCGCCGATAGTGCAGAAGTCAGCGCTTGCGGGGTCGGGTGGGTAGAACAAGTTGTATTTTGCGACTTCGCGCTGAATGTCGCTAACAAGAACGCCAGGCTGAACTGTGACCGAACGGTTTGAAGAATTTATTTGTAGGATTCTGTTCATTGCGGCAAAATCTACAACGATTGACCGTTTTGTCGGAATCGCACCGCCTGTCATTCCGCTTGCGCCTCCGCGGGCAACAAGTGCTATTCGCTCTTTATTGCAGAACTTTACAAGTTTGATGACATCTTCTGTTTCTTTGGGTTTAATGACTCCAATCGGAATATCTCCTTTGAGCCTTGAGGCGTCATAGGTCGCGCAGAGTCTTGATGGAATGTCGAGCAGAACTTTTTCACCAAACATCTGTTTCAATCTTCTCTTATGTTCCTTCATTTGTTCTCCTTATGATTTTCTTGAAAGGTCCGTTCAAAAACCTGTTCCATTAGTTCCTGTATTTTTTTCGTCAGGTTCTCATCAGGGGAGTTCTCGAGCGCTTTGCGTAGCATATCTGCTGCGGCTTTGTAGTCGTCTTTCTCGAGAAGAATCTTTCCTATATGATAATGAGAGTCGGCGACTTTGTAGCCTTGTTCAATAGATTTGTTGAACTGGTCTTGCGCCTCGTCGGTTCTCTTTTTTTTGAGTAGTAAAGATGCGAGGTTGTAATGCGCGCCAAGATAATCCTGATTGTTCTCGAGCACTCGTTGCCAGCAGAAAATGGCTTCGTCAGTTAAGTCCGCTTTTTCATAGAGCGTGGCAAGACGACGCCACAGAAAGGCTTTCTTGACAGGCTTGATTTCAACAAGATTTTGTGCGCGTAGTGTGTACCTTTTTGCCTCTGCGAGAGTTTCAGAAGAGATTTCTTTGAATCCTTCTTCGATAAGGGTAATCTGAGCGTCGGAAAGGTATACGAAAGATTCTTCTGCACCCGCAGGGACGGATGCACCGAGGGACAAAACTTTCTCAAGGAGTTCTTTTGCTTTCTCTCTTTCGTTGTTCTTTAATAGTGCTTTTGCCGTGTCGAGCATATTTGCGATTCTCTTCGGAAGTTCGAGTCCTTCTTGCTGGGAGATTTCTTTTCTTAAACGGACAGCAACAAGAGATTCTTTGATGGTCTGATTATCGGGGGAGAGAGAAAGGGCTTGGAGTAAGAGTTGTTCTGCGTCGTTAAGCCGTCCGACAGCGGATAAAAGTTGCGCTTCATCGAAGTAAACCAGCCACCAGTCAGGGTATCGTTTGCGTAGTTCGGAGAGAAGTTTAAGTGCATTCTGTATGTTGCCACTGTTCCGGAGTGAGCGTGCCGCCATCAGTTCGGACTGCCTCTTTTCCTTTAAGATATTCTCGATATCAAGAGAGTCTCCATCTTTTGACCACTTGAAAGAGAGGAGTTTCGACGCAAGAGAAATGACATCGTTGAAAGCGGAAAATGCATTCTGATACTTGCCTGCCTCATAAAGCGCTAATGCTTCGTAATAACGCATTTGAACCTCTTTAGGCTTGCCAGTTGAGGATTCGGCGGCTTTTCTGAACCAATCGGATGCCTCAGAAAAGTTTTTAGCGAGCATCTTAGCCTGTCCGATATGGAAGAGGGAGTCTGTCACATAATCGGAGGCTTGAGTGCTGTCGAGTTTTTGAGCCAGTTCGAGCACCTTTTTGTAATGGCTCTCGGATTCGTCAAGGCGGTTCATTTCGAGATACGCCCCAGCGAGATTGAATCGGATATGCAAAAACTCGGGAGTCTCTGCAAGCGGTCTTCCGTATATGTCATTTTCCTTAAGAAGAGATTCGAGTTCCTTTATTGCTTCCTCTGTTCTTTTTTTCTTGAGAAGAACTGATGCGCGATTGAATCGGGCGTTTAATACTATTCCACGCATCCAATTTTCTTCGTCTTGTGGTTTTGTGAGGAGTTCAAGGGCGCGTTCAAAATGGACGAGTGCATTATCGTAATCGCCCTTTATGAGTTTTGCCTCTCCGACCGCATAATGTGCGCGGGCGCAGTTAGGATAGTAACGCAATGTTGCAGTAAACAGTGTTTCGTTATTCTGCCAGTCACGGTTGCGGATGACGGTAAGGGAAAGATAGAGAACTAACAGTGGCAAGATGAGGCAGAATACGGCGATGGGCTTTTTCTGAAACAGTCTGCTTATTCCGAAGGCGGCGAGAATTGCGCAGGACAGAAGCGGGATGTAAAGGAACCGTTCTGCGACCCTTTCAGGAGTTGGCACGATTCCTGAAACGGGAACAAGAGTAGTGTAGAAAACGAGAATTGCGAACGGAATTATGAATTTTCTGCGGATTGATAGGAGGACCGCGAGAGCGAGCATTGCGATGTGAAAGATGAGCGCGGGTAGCGTTGTAATAGGAGAGAAAAGACTGTGGGATGGCGGAAATGCGTTATAGGAGTAGTCGGCACTCAAAGGATATGGAACGACGATAAGGCGAAGGTAGAAGAACGCGACGCGGGCGAACGAAAGCATTGCGGTTATTAGGGAGCCACCCCAGTAACTGACGGAGTCTTCGCCTGTCCAAGAAGGGCTTTTTACGAGAGTTGAAAACAGTCCGTAGGCGAGACAGAATACGAAAATTAGAGCGAGGGGGAGAAAAAGTTTGTGTTTTTTTAGATTCGAGAAAAGAGTTTTACCCATCGCTTTTATGCCGCCCTGATGAATGGCCTTTAAGATTTCGAACACGATGAGGATTCCGAAAAGTGAGAGAGCCATTTCTTTTGATAGAAGCGATAGGAGAAAGAAGACGATGATGAGTATCAATCGCGGGAGTGAAGGTTTGTCTCTATAAGAAAGATATGTGAGCAGAGAAGCGAAGAGGAAAATAGCGCAGAGAGTCTCTTTTCTACCTGTGATGTAAGAGACCGCTTCGGAGTTGACAGGATGGGTACAGAAGAGGGCTGATGTTAAAGCGGCGCCCCAGAAATTTGCGCCAAAACGCAAAAGCAGAATAAAAAGGAGAAACGAAGCGAGTATATGATACAGGATGTTCGAGATGTGATATCCTATGGGTGATTCTTTTGTGAATTGATAGTCGAGGATGTAACTTATAGAGCGTATAGGTCGGTAGCTTGGGTCAACGAGCATTCCTTGCCTTTCGAACGGCTTGTATGTGAAGAAATTGGCGAAGATTTTTGGGATGCTTGAGGGTGAACGAACAGCGGGGTTTTCCTTTACGATTTTGACATCGTCGAAGGTAAAGTCGCCTGTAATGGAGTTTGTATATGTGAAGAATGCGAGTGCGGTAAGAGCAATGAAAACCGCCATATTCCGCCTTCTTGTGTCGGGTTTTAATCTCTCGTTCTCGCTCATTACTGATTCCACAACAGTCCTTTATAATGATGTCATAATGTTTGGAGAATCTCAAGCATTCTCTGTTTCCAGTTGGAAGCGGCGTTTAAGACCGCAAGATAAGGTTTTCGCTGTCTTACTTCGTTTTGCATTTTCGTGCGGACTTCTTTTTTGTGTAGGAGTATAAGACGACTGAGCAAAGCGTTTACATTACGGGGTGGAATCAGAAAGCCAGTGGAGCCGTCTGTTATCAGGTTTGGGCAGTCGCCGACATCCGTTGTGATGGGAACCGCACCCGCGGCGAGCGCCTCGACGAGGGTAGGGGGCAGTCCTTCGGAGTGACTGGGCAAGGCGAACACATCGGCGCAGGCGAAGTACTTTAATGCTATTTCAGGCGGAAGCGAACCAAGGACTTTTATCCTACTCGATATGTTGTTTGAGATATGCTTGCGCAGAGGTCCTTCTCCGATGAAGATGAAGAGGAATTCGGGACAACGGAATGTGAGAAGTTTTGCCGCTTCGTAAAGAGTATCTGCTCCCTTCGACTGCGCAACATCACTGCAGAATAGGCAGACTATATCCTCATTTTTTATTTTGAGTTGAGAACGCAAATCGGCAACTTTCTTATATTGTTCAATGAGTTCCATATCAACCACGAGTCCTGCGTTTTGGACTTTACAGGAGAATCGGAGTTCGCTTTTTGCCTTTAAATATTCTCCTGCGGAAAATACTGTGAGCGCTCTCTTGATTGTTCGTTTCCAGATGGTTCCGAACGGCGGACTGGTGTATTTGTGAAAATCTATACCGTGAATATGAAGGATGTAGGGAATCCCGAAGAATCTTGATATTGCGGCGGCGATTGCACCGAACGGAATGACCCAATTTGCGTAGACCAGTTTCGGGCGTATTTTGAGAGTCTCTTTCAAAGCGTAAAGAAAGGCGTTAAGGTTATAAGATACCATTCCTGCAAAGTTCGTTGAAAATTTTGGACGGCGGGAGACACTTGCAAACGGATAGCGCAGAACTCTGATACCGTTGAGATCCTGGTATTTCGGGTCCGAGCGAAAGACGAGCGGCGTAAGCATCGTTATACGGTGTTCTTTTGGAAGCGTTTTGAACATAAGATGGAGAGAGCGTGCCCTGTAAGGTTCTCTCGGTGACGGATAGGCAGCACTTAAAGCGAGTATGTTCATTTTCTCTCCTGCGTGAGAGTTCTGTATTTTTTCTTCAAGAAGAGGCGGGCAAAGGTAGCGATGACTATGTCTGCGATTGCGGAAAAGATGCGTCCGAATCCGTATTTCGATTTTCCATAACGGCGGGGAAAATGGTCCACAATCACTTCTTTTGTGGTGAATCCTGAAAAATGAGCGAGTAGTGGAAAGATTCTGTATCGAGCGTCTATCAGGAGCGGGTTTTTGAGTATCTCTTTGCGGAAGGCACGAAAGCCTGAGTTTATGTCGTGTAAAGGCGAAGCAGCAAGAATGCGGAGTGCTGTATTATACAGGAAAGACTGAATACGCCGTTGAAGTGAGTCACGGCGGTTTTTGCGCCAACCAACAACGAAATGAGCCTCTTGAAGCGCAGACAGAAGATTTGGTATGTCAGCAGGGTCGTTCTGAAGGTCTCCATCAAGAGTAACGATAGTGTCACCGAGAGAGGCACTATAGCCTACTTTAAGCGCTGCGCCTTTTCTTATGCGCTGTCCGAGGTATATCGCACGGACAAACTCATATTTTTTTACTGTCTCTTCGAGTGCATCTTTTGTGCCGTCGTTGCTTCCATCATCAACGAATATTACTTCGTAACCATAAGGAAGTGTTGATGAGATGCGCTCAATAAGTGGGTATATGTTATCGCGTTCGCAATACACAGGAATTATGATGGAAAAAGAAGGGAATGTCATACTTTCAGTCCGAAATCCTCGCGCAGGATGTCTAATAGGTCCCAAAAATTGTGGATTTCGTAATCAGGCTCGAATTTACCCCTTACATTTAGATATTTACTTGAGCGCATATTGCGCACTGTTATCATTCCGATTTTCTTTGGCGGGTCAATGTCGGTAATAGGGTTGTCTCCGATATACATACATTCTGATGGTTTTAAGTTGAGGTCGCTACAAGCGCGGAGATAAAGTTTTACATTCGGTTTCGATATACCGAGTTCGTCCGAAAGGAAAATCGCATTCGGCGTTATATACGGCAGAATCTTTAGTCTGACGAGTTTTTCCGCCTGTTTCACAGTGAACCCAGCAGTGATTATGCCAAGAATCAATTCGGTATTGTATAAGAGTTTCAACACTTCAACCACATCTTCATAAGGTCGCAGATGGCGGAATTTGGTGTCGTGATATGCAACAACCGCTGCTGCGACAAGCACTGCGGGTTTTATATTCCTGTAGTATCGCTTCGGAATGCGCAGAAGCAGTTTGTCAAAATGGTGTTCATAGTTTGACGAAAACTCTTCTACGATTTCGTCCAATTCTTGCTTGAGTTGCTCTTTGGGAGTCTTAAGCCCTAATTTTATCATAGCGTCGAGTGCAGCTTCTCGCGCTATTTCGCTGAACTCGTATGTCGAATACAAAGTATCATCTATGTCAAAGAATATCGCTCTTAACTTCTGCATTAAGCGACTCCTTTGAACTCATCATAATCAAACATCAGAAAAAGACCCACTTCTTGCTGAAGAGGGTCTTTTTTCTATTAGTCGTAAATCGCGTCAATTTATTTTGCTTCTACTGCCTGCGCTCCGAACAACGCTTTCTCCTCATCACGCAGGATTACTATGCGCGCAGTAATCAGTATTACCAAGTCTTGGCGGTCACGAACATAGCCCGTGCTTCGGAAAGCCCAACCTAAAATCGGAATGGAGCCGAAGATTGGAACGGTCGAAACATACTTGCGTTTGAACGACTGACGAAGTCCTCCTAATAGAGCAGTACCACCGTCAGGCAAGGTTGTGGATGTATATACACGGTCTATTCCAATCTCAGGTACTTCTATTGGACTATCTACAACGCTTCGCATAATGGTTCCCATATTCACATGGATGGTTGAGATAGTCGGTGTCATCAGGTGAGAATATGTCGCACGCACATTGATTGTGACATATTTTCTGTCGGAAGAAATGATGGGCTGAACTTCGATGACTGTGCCTTCTTGGAAGTTCTTGATGATTGGGTCGCCGACTTCAAAGGGTGCAAGACCACCTGCACCGGATGTATCATAATCGGCGATGTAAGCACGCTGATTCAACACCGCAAGATATACCCGCTGACGATTGTGCGCTGTAACCGTTCCAGATGCAAGAATACGAGACCTTATCTCTTCCGTTCTTGCATGCATAATAGCGTTTAGCTGGAATGGTTCAATCCAAGTAGATTGTAACCAAAGCCCTGATGTTACAGGGCGGTCGATAACTCGTCCAAATACATCTTGCCATGGGTTCTGAATGCGTCCGACCCACTCTTCTCGTCCTCGTCCAGGAACGCGTCTCCCGATACCAGGGTCAGTACCACCTGTGGTGTTTGCCATCAAGGGTGGCGGTGGGTTAACGGGTATCCACTGTGCTCCGTTTCCAATACCGCGATAATCAATGCCTACATCTTCAAGGAGAGTCTCGCGAACACTTACGAAACGGACTTCGATGCAGACGAACATTCCGAAATTCCGTCTGAATTGCTCCAAGATTTGTCGTATTTTCTTGTGAGTGTCTCTGGTGTTGATGATTATCAACTGGCCACGATGCCCTTCAATCATCGAACCGTCAGGCCAAGCCGATTCTCCTGTGGCAGCTTTTATCAACTCTATCAGGTTGTCCATACCCCACGCTTCTTCTGTCTGTTCTCCTCCTATAGGAATTGGTGCAGGTCCGCCGCCTCCGCCAGGTCCTAACTCCTCAGGGTTCAGTACTCGAATATCAGGACCCGTAAAGTTAGGTATGGTTGCGAGAATATCGGATACATTATATATTTCAAGTATCATCTTCTCAACCGCAGCCTCAGCCGAAGTTATGAAGATGACATTCTCTTTGAATATATAGCGCAGGTTCGTCTGTTTCATAATCAGGTTCAAAGCGTTCTTGAGAATAAGTTTTTCTATGGTCAAGTCAACCGCAGTTGTTGCGTCAACAGATGGGTCTATTACGATATTCAGTCCTGTCATATCCTGAAGGAACTGCACGACATCACGCAATGGAGTCTGCTTGAATTTCAAAGTAACAGGAAAAGTCTCTAACTTTTGCTTGATTCTCTTTATCTCATCGGACTCCTCCTCAACCTCTTCCGTGATTCCAACGGCACGCTTGCACTGCTTATTTAGCCAGATTTCAGCCTCAGGAAAAGTTACATATGTAAGATATGGGATGCCTGATTCGTCAACATTCTCCTTCAGGCTGATTTTCTCTTCCTCAAGGTCAAGCACATTCTTGCTTTGTCTCACAGCATGTCCTAATGCCAGAGCGTATTCCTTTATGGTTTTTGCTATTGTGTTGTCGGGGTCTTTGTAAAGCACCTCATCGCAAAGTACTATCGCTTTTTGCACATTCATACGTTGCAACATATCCATCGCTTTCTGTAGCGTGTTCTTTGTCTTCTGAAGTTCCTGTTCCGAATATCTCTTCTCTTCCGCTATCGCCTGCCTCCGCGAAAGTTCAATCTTCCGCTCTCGCTCTCTTACTTCTTCTTCAGCCTTCCGCCTTTTCGCTTCGTCTATCAACCTCTTGCAATCCTGCTCATAGTCGCGCTTTTTCTCTATCTTGTAAGGAAACCATCTTAATTGTTCAAGGCATAACTCGAACATCTTTATCGCTTTGTCGAATTCGCCTTCCTCTAAGAGCCGTCTCCCTGCGCGGAAATCACGCTCCAATTCCTTCTTCTTCTGGTCTATTAAGGTTGACCTTACCCAGACTTCCCATTCTTTGATGGTCTGGTATTCTCCTTCGCGTTTGCCAAGGATGAACCAGGTCCGGTAAAGATATTCGAGTGCTTCGCTGAAACTCGGGTCTGTTCGAACAGCCATCTTGAAGTTGTATTCTGCCTGAATGAAGTCGTTCTCTTTGTAGAATTTCAAACCTGTGTTGAAGTAATGGCGGCTGATGCGGTACTTTTCCTGCTCCTCCAATGATTTCTCTTCGATGAACTTGTCGAGTTTTTCATCGCCTGTTTTCTTTGGTTCTGTGGTCGGAGGCTTTCCTTCGCTGCTGAACGGTTTTTCTGCTCTTGCAGGCTCGGGCGCTGTTGGTTGCTCGCCTGATGCTGGCGCAGGAGCAGGTTCTACAGTGGGTTGTGTTCCGCTCTTCCTGAATAAACTACATCCACAGGTTGCGATTAAGAAAAAGACCATTAACCATAAAATAACACTTCTCAATTCGTCTCCTCCTCCTTACAAAACACCAAAAAAGATTAAAACTCTGTTGTCACCGAGTTGTCACAAATCCCACGCTTTTTTGCGCTTTTTGTGGCAGGATAAGTCAGATGGAGTGTATAATACGGAAGGGGTGTTAGTAGGGGCTTTTGTTTATGAAGAAAACGGCGGTGTTTGTCTTTTGTTTGTCGCTCATATTAGGTTTTTTTGCTTTTGCCGATGATGTGACCCGTTACTGGAATGAATACGGCGCTGCTTTGAGGCAAAAGGACTACCCTGCGGCTGCGGAAGCACTCAGGAGAATGGCGCAGACGAACACCTTGTCTGCCGCTGAGAAGATACTTGGTGTTCTTAAAGACGAGAAAATCCCTCAAGAAGTTTATGAAGGCGCTGTTACTGCAATCGGTATGTTCACGGCAAAAGATGTCCTTGCGCAGATAGCGAAAAAAGGGGCATCGGGAGATTTTCGCCTTAAGGTTTCTTTGGCAAAAGCGGTTGCCAAGACTCCTGCCGATGACATCTTTCAGATGCTTATTTCGTTTTTGTCAGACAAGAATAACGCTGTCGTGCGTGAAGCGATAGAGGCGTTGAAGTTGCGCGGAGATTCTCGGGCGGTTGATTCTTTAATCGATTTGGTTGAGCGCGAGGAGAAAGTAAAAGGGCTTGAATGGGAAGCCGCACAGTATGCGCTTCGTGAGTTGACAGGATGTGATAAGGAATTGATAGATGCGATTGACTGGCGCAACTGGTGGACTTCGCATGGGAAGAAGCCGATTGAGAAGAAGAAACAGGAGGCACAGCCCAAAGAAAAAATTGCCGCTCTTGAGAAAAAACTGAAAGAGACGACCGTCAGCGTTGCGATGAAAGAAAAACCTCTTAAAGAAATTGTTGAGTTTTTGAAGAATTCGAGTGGCGTCAATATAGTCATAGACAAGGAGGTAAACGCGGACAAGCAATTGACACTTGAGGTTGCAAATGTGCCGCTCGAAGAGGCGATTAGACTGCTTGTAGAACAAGCGGACATTGATTACGAGGTTAGGGAGGATGGAGTTTACATACTGAAGACTGCGGCGCATCCTGTTGCGGAAAACCCACAGGGAAAAGCGCTCGAAAAATTTAGAACAGAAATGCCGTCATTTTTCGGCAGAGAGATTGTCTCCAAAAGAGTCGTTTTCGTTCTCGATGTCTCTGGGAGTATGAATGAAGGCAGACCGCCGAGAATCAAGCGTGTGCAGGACGAGTTGAAGAAGGTGATAGATTCTCTCTCTTCTGAGGCGACATTCAACCTCATAGCGTTTAACAACAAGGTTATGGTATGGAACCAGAGAATGCAGAAGGCAAGCAAAGAAACGAAAGAGGCTGCGAAGAGATTCGTTGATTCTTTCAAGGCAGATGGACAGACTCACACAGACGAAGCGCTGAAAGCCGCTTTCGATATTGACGATATCGATTCGATATATCTTCTATCCGATGGAGCACCATACAAGGCTGAACATGGTTCTACTCTTTCCATCTCATTTATTGAGGGAATCATCGAGTGGGTTGCCAAAAGCAACCGTTTCAAAAGGGTTAGGATTCACACATTCGGTTTCGAGGAGATGGCGAAAGAAGACGGTGCGGAGATATGTGTTGATTTTCTGAAGCGGCTTGCTAAAGATTCAGGTGGAACTTTTACCAACATAAAATAGGAGGGTCTGTTATGAGATGGACTGTTGTTTTCTGGTTGGTTTTCTCTTGTGGAATCCTGTTTGCAGGAATGTCCGAGGAAGAGTTTAGGGCTGTTGAGAAGGAAATGAACGATGCTATCAGCGGGAAGAGGGTTAGTGTTGCGAAGGACTTGATAGCGAAGATTGCTTCAGATGATAGCGCTCGTGCGGTGAATTCTCTTGTTGCCGCTTTGAAGAAGGGAATCTCGGAATACGAGATAGTTACTGCAATACGGAACGGGCTGGTTGGGATGGGCTCAAAGAGCGCGAAGGATGCGATGTTTGCTCAACTGAAAAGCGGTGATGAGAAGGTGAAGATATTAATGCTTGATGCATTGAGCGGACTTACCGGCGGTGATGTGACGAAGGCAATATGCGAGGCGTTGAAGGATTCGAGTGAGATTGTTGCGGTGTCGGCGGCGAGGGCGCTTGGTAACCGCTCCGACCGTGACTCCATAGAACCGCTTATTGATGCGCTTGAGAAAGCCGAGAAGGCGAAGAGGGCGCGTGTTCAGTATGAGATAAACATTGCATTGGAGAAAATCACAGGGAAAAGCGGACTTGAAGCCTCGCTTGACTGGCGTAACTGGTGGATTACTCACAAGGACAAGCCTCTTAGCGGAAAACAAGAGGAGGATACTCCGTTCACTCCGAATCCTCTTAAAGGGAAACTTGAAACGACCTCCTTCTTCGGAATAGAGATTAAGTCTAAGCGAGTGATTTTTGTGATTGATGTTTCGGGTTCTATGGAGGTTGCTGATCCCCCGCCTGAAAACTGGCGTGAGGAGACAGAGAAGAAATTGAGAACGACGGTTGTTGACGAGAAGGAACGAGAGAAGAGGATGAAAGAGGCGGAAGAGCAGATGAAGAAGTGGCAGGAAGAGAGGAAAAGGATTTATCGAGTTAAGAAGGAGTTGATTAAGACAATCAAGACTCTGAATAGGGATGTGAAGTTCAACATAATAGCGTTTCGTGATGGTGTTGAGGTGTGGAAGAAAAGCCTTGTTGAGGCGAATGAAGGCAACAGAAATGATGCTATTTCTTGGGTTGAGAAGTTGAAGGCAGATGGATTGACTTGGACGGATGATGCATTGAGAGAGGCGTTTAAGGATAAGGAGGTTGACACCATAATACTTCTGACGGATGGCGCGCCGACGCATGTAGGCGGTGATGCGAAACCTGAATGGGACGGTCATCAGGATTCTCGTGTGTTGATTGCCGAGATTTTGGACTGGGTTCGTAAGGAAAACCAATTCAGGAAGATTACGATTCATACTCTCGGATTCATTACGGCTAATTTTGAGTTCTTGAAGAAACTTTCCGCTGAAAATAATGGCAAGTTCGAGGAGATAAAGTAGTCTTTATGTTAAGGAGGTGTTTATGACCGGTTTTGAGGTCTTTCTTCTGATTGTTGCGCTTATTGAATTTGTGATTGTGATGTATCTTTACGCTGCGTTAGCCAAACTCCGCGAATCGCACAAGGTAATCACCGAGATGGCACTTGGAGATGCGGAAGCGTTTATCGCATCGCTTTCGCGCGCGAAGGATATGGAGGACCCAAAGGAGACAAAACTCGTAATTGAAGAGGCTGGGCGCTACCTGACGAGTTATAAAGATACTCTTAAAAGCCATTATGAGCGTTACAGTTCCGAGATTACGATAAAGGATGTCCTTCCTTTCTTGAAGAAGAAAGGAGCGGTGAGTGCGGCGACTACATCTGCGGCGGAACGCCAGGGTGCGCGTTTTTCAAAGCCTCTGAAGAAACCTGTTGCTTCTGAAGAGAAGAGTACAGAAAAAGCAGAATCTCCGCTTCCTCCCGAGAAAAGTGAAGCCCCTACTGAGCGTGCGGACAAACTGAGTGACAAGGAAGCGGATGACATCGTAAAAGAGGCGCTAAAAGAGGCAGGCGTCGGAGGAAGTGAGTCTAAGGAAGAATCTCCGAAGGATGAGAAGAAGATTGTGACAAAGAAGCCACAGAAAAAGATAGTGGTGTCTTCTGCACAAAAGGAGTCGAAGCAAGCGGATAAGAAGACAGACTCTTACAAAGTACCCGAAGGACTTGGCGAGACTTCTGCGCAAAATTCAACCGAAGAGGGGAAGAGAGAAGATGACCTGCTGCCTCCGCCCGAATAGTATCCTGTTCGTTCTGATTTTGTTTGTTTCCTGCGCCTCTACGCCGCAACCTGTATCTGTAAAACAGCCTCCGCAAGATGTGGATGTGGTTAAGCCTTTGTCTAAGGAACCCGAAAGACTTGTTTCCTCTTTGGAACGATATAAACTGACTCTAAACCGAAAGCGTGTTCTCTCAGAAGAATGGATTGACTCCTGTCTTGTTGATAGAAAGATGCAAACTCTTTTCATCGCTTCGGGGAATTCTATCAAGATGTTTAGACTCGCCGAAGGGTTTCCCTATCTATCCGAGTTGAGGTTTCAATTAGAAGACAGAAGAATTGACACAATTAGAGTTAGTAGCAAGCATATATTTCTTGGCTTGAGCGATGAGACTCTTATAGTCGCGGACAGACAGAGCGGCGAGGTGCTATTCTCTGTTATCGGGTTTTACAGACGGATAAACTCAATTCTGCCTCTTGATGAGGCGACCGTTTTGGTTGCGGATTCTCGTTCTGTTAAGACCCTCGATTTGAGTCTGCGAAAGGTTGTCTCCGAGTATAAGAGCAATGCTTATGATGTATATTCACTTGTTTTGCTTGATGATGAGCACTTCGCCACGGGGTCTGGGGCAGGGCGCATCGAAGTCTGGAAAAGAACAGACACAATCGCTCCTGTGGTTTCTTTGGCGCGACACGATGGCGAAGTGATACATCTTGAAACTGACGGCGAACTCATTTTCTCATTCTCTCGTGATAACTCGGTCGGAGTTTGGAGTAAAGACTTTAAGAAAGTCTCGTTCTTTATAGTGCACTCTGCACCTGTGTTAAGCGGCTCTCTGACGCCTGATGGCTCAAGAACCATCGTACTATATGAAGATGGGTTTGTCGGCATATTCGCTCATAAGGAGCGCAAGATTCTGGTTTGCGAGAAATTAGAGGTTGAGAAAGCGAAGTACATATTTGCGCTCGATGAGAATAATTTTGTGGTTCTTTCAGGCTATGGAGCCGCTTTTTTCTACATTATTGAGAAGCAGTAGTCATCGTCGGGCGGTTTGAATCGTCCACTTGTTCGCTTAAAACCTGCAGATTAAGTCGCGCCTAGTTGTTCAAGAAGAGGAGATAGCACATCCTTTAATGTAGTTTTGGAGGTTTCTCTCAGTTCGTATGAGACGCGCACCGAAGGGAATTCCATTTTGAGAACTCGGCGCAGATCAATCGGTGTCGCTACGACGACATAATCAGGATTTGCTCTTTTTATAGTCTCGCCTAATTCTTCGACCTGTTTCTTCGAGTATCCGAGAGCAGGTAGTATCGTTTTTATCTGCTTATATTTTTTGAACGCTTCCGCGATTGAGCCAACAGCAAACGGGCGCGGGTCAATCATCTTTGCCCCTGCTCTCTGCGCTACAACATAACCTGCTCCAAATCCCATATCGCCGTGAGTCGTCGTAGGTCCATCTTCAACAACGAGGACTCGTTTGTCCTTTAACGCTTTTTCGTTTTCACAGGTTACCTCGAGAACGCCTTCAATGACGGTTGCCTTCGGGTTGTGCTCCTTGATGTTTCGCTTCACAGTCTCTAATTGCTCCTTTGTTGCCATATCGACTTTGCTGATTAACAGGACATTCGCCATCTTGAAATTTTCGCGCCCAGGATAATGGGTTAGTTCGTTTCCTGCACGGAGTGGGTCAACGATTGTGATGTGCACGAGCGGCTTGATGAAAGGCGTGTCGTTGTTTCCACCATCCCATAAGATGACTTCGGCTTCTTTTTCCGCAGCATCCAGAACATTAGCGTAATCAACACCAGCATAGACGACCGCACCACGCCTTATGTGTGGCTCGTACTCTTCCATCTCCTCAATTGTGCAATTTGCTTTTTCCATATCCTCGATTGTAGCGAACCGCTGTACTCTTTCTCTTTCAAGGTCACCGTAAGGCATCGGGTGTCTTATTACGACGACCGAAGTTCCTGCTTCGCGGAGTAGATTTACTATATAGCGTGATGTAGGACTTTTTCCTGCACCTGTGCGCACAGCGCATACCGCTATAACAGGATGGCTCGAGATAAGCATCGTCTTCTTCAGGTCGGGAAGCACAAACTTTGCGTTAAATGATTCTACTATTTTCCGCCGTTCTTCTATATACTCGTATGAGATGTCGCTGTATGCCAAAACCACCTCGTTCGGTTTGAATTTTTTCAGCAACTGTACTAACTCGCTTTCAGGATAGATGGGAATCCCGTTTGGATACCTTTTGCCTGCGATAGAAGACGGATAGACTCGCTTGTCGATGCCTGGTATCTGTGTCGCGGTGAAACAGACTACTTCGACATCGGCATTATCCCTATAAACCATATTGAATGTATGGAAATCTCTTCCTCCTGCTCCAAGGATTATTACTTTGCGCATCTATCACCTCCTTTTTTGATATTCAATGAAATTGTTTATCATATCGCCTGTCAAGAATCAACTCGGAATTCGGTTTCTTCTTGTTCTTTGATAAGTGCAATCTCTTATGGAGAGGTGACTGAAAGAATGAATTTTTCAAACGCAGTTTCAATAGATTCTACATTTCCGAACAACTGCTCAAACCTCGCGATTCCACCTTCACCGTTTTTTTCGCTTCTTATGTAATCTATCAAGTTGTCTTTCTGTTTCTCCATTAGAAAGTAGAAAAGCGCCCAAGATTCCGCATAGGCTATTTGGCATTCTTCGGATTCGTAATTCGAGTTGAATAATTCTTCGAATTTGGTGGCTGAAAGTAACCTGCGCAACTCAAACGCTTTCTTCTGTTTTATTGCGTTCTGGACTACCCACAAATTCTCATCGTGAGTCCTACCCCACTTGAACTCTTCCTTTACTGCTGCACCTTCCGAGTATTCTGCCATTCCTTCAAACAGCCAGGGTGAAGTCTTCGCACCGCTTTCTCCAATCATCCTCTCCGCATATATCTGATGTGTGCATTCGTGTAGTATGAATTTCCTCGTTGCCTGTGCGAGCTCAAACAGATATGCTTTGCGTTTTTTGCCCGAGTAATAACCGTAAGCATCCTTTCCTTCGGGAACACCATCGGACTCTGTAAACCTTCGATAGTCATCACGGCTGTTGAAAAGTAGAACGAGCATCGGCTCCTTGTTCTGTTTTTTGAAAAGCCCTGTATAGGTTTTTCGCATATTCTCAAGCAACTTGCCTAACAGCGCTCCGTATTCGGGAATCTTCTTCTCTTCGACATCAGTTGCAAGCAGAAATTCTTCTACACGCCAGACAACAAACCCTTCCGGAATCTTGTTCTGTTCTTTCAGTTTTTTTCCGGTCTCTTCGTCTTTTGAAACCTTCCATAGTTTCTCTTTTGGTTCATCCCGTTTCGGAGGCATCTCTTTTTTGCTCAATACGGCGAGCGCTTCTCTTGCACCTTTATGGTCAGGTTCAAGCGCAACTGCTTTGGCGAACTCTTCTTTTGCCTGCTCATTCATACCTTTCTCAAGACACCATTGCCCGAGTGCATAATGCTCATCTGCGGTTTTCGCTTCTCCTGCTCTTTTTGTGTAATCGTCAAGTGGGCTCGCCTTGCGGATGATTCTCTCTATCCGCTCTCTCGGTATGCTCAGTTCTCCCTGCGGAAGTCTGATGGTTACTACGCTTTCGGTCTCTTCGATAATGCTTCCTTCGAGTTGTCTGCCATCAACCGTGATGATGACATCCGCAAAAAACGCCGCTAACGCGATTAAAAACCACATACGGTCACCTTCTTCTATCTCGGTCTACATTATAATTATACTATAGTAGTCGGGAAATCTACACCAATGGTCTTCTGAAATTCTAATTGGGGTAGATGGTGGGATTGAGTTGTTTAAAGGTCCTATGAGCCGTTCTCTTTTTTTCGGTGGAGGAAGCAGAAGGCGCAGGCGACCGCATCTGCGGCATCGGATGAGGGGGACTCTTCGCCGAACAGAATCTTCACCATTCGCTTAACCTGTTCCTTCGATGCATTGCCACTCCCTGTTACCGCTTTTTTGATGACTGTCGGCTCATATTCTACCACCTTGATACCTGTCTTAAGTGCGGCAAGCACTGCTGCGGAATGGAGCATTCCCATTGAGATTGCGGTTTGTATGTTCTGAGCATGAATCGGTTTTTCAACTGCAACGGAATCGGGCGCCGTTCTTTTGATTAGGCTTTGGACAGTCTCGTATAGCCAGAACAGGCGTTCCTTAAACTCTCCTTTGGGTGTACGCAATGTGCCGTTTTCGAGAATCGTTATTGTGCCATTGTTTGTCTCTTCGAGTAAAGCATACCCTGTTGCTTTACTGCCCATATCGAGTCCTAGTACTCGCAATCTTCTTCTTGCTCCTCTTGTTCTTTCTTAACACTTCGTTCTTAACACTTAAAAGTAAATCGCAAAACTCAATTCAAGAATATCCTTGGCATTACTGTCGGAATCTATTAGCCTACGATATGAGAGTTCAATGAAGAAGTTTGAAAGAGTATCCCAACCGAGTTTGAAGATGAAAACGCCAGTATTGTTTGAATCACTCCAACTCGTTCCTGTCCGTTCATATCGTATTATTTCTTGACCAAGCCCCAAGCCGATGCCTGCGTAAATGTGAGGCTCTTGCGTGGGCAGGAATATCCGCCTTAGATAGCACAAAGTAACATCCCAATAACTTTGTTCAATACTGCTATAAACGATACCATTTTGTGAGGGTCTAATCTCAAGGGTGCCGGCGGTCGAGGTGCAACCGAACTCGAGTTTCCCCCATTCTGGCTTAAGAGGATTAAGCGGCAGACGGGCAACGAGTCCAACGCAGAACCCTTCGTTTGGAAGCCCCATCCGCGCCGCGGTTGGTACAAATGCGCCGAGTTTGACTGCGAACAACCGCGTACGCAGCGGAGTTTGCTGTTTTTTTGCAACAGGTGGTGTCTGGGAAACGGCAGGTTTCGGCGTTTGTTCCACCGCTTTTGGTTCTTCTTTCTTCGCGTCTTCGGAGGGTTTTTTCTCTTGATTAAGAGGTGTCCGAAACAGATTGTCAAACACACTGTAATAAGTCTCCTCATCTGCAGCGCTTACATACCGCCAAAGCGTATCGTCGGAATACCCTACAACGCAAGCAAACAAAACACTTACAATAACCAAAATCTTCCTCATTTACTCCCCTCCAAAACGGTTTTGACGAGTTTCTTTAACATTTGAAGACGAGGCTTATTATACCATATTCACTGAAAAATAAATGAAATTTCTATAACCTGCCTTTTAATTCAGATAGCGTTAAATATGCTATGGTTTCTTCCCTTCGCTTTTGCGCAGAAGGAGTCTAATGGGCACTTCGTGAAACGGCAAGTGGTCTCGGAGGAAGTTTTCGATGAAGCGCAGATATTGCTTGTCGAAGAGAGACGGCTCGTTGACGAAAAGGACGATTGTCGGAGGCTCGACCCCTACTTGTGTGGCGTAATAGATTTTTCCACGCTTTGTGCCTGAGACGGCTGTTTTCATTCTTGCGGCGATCTCAAGCAGTTTGTTGAGTCTGCCTGTTGAGACTCTATATTGGGCTTGTCTATGTAGCGAAAATGCGACATTTATCATCTCGTCAATCCGTTCACCATTTAAGGCGCTTATGAAGACGAGAGGTGCGAAATCAAGTCCAACGAGCAGTTGCCTCAAATACGGCACATATTTTTGGGGTTCGATTCCTCTCTCTTCGGCGAGGTCCCATTTATTCACAGCGACCACGGTCGGTTTCTTACTTTCTGTGACTATCGCTGCGAGTTTCTTATCAACTCGAGAAACAGGAACCGCCGCGTCAATCAGGAAAATTACTACTGATGCCCGTTTTATTGCAGTTTCGGTGCGCATTATGCTGAATAATTGTACGCTGTCTTTGATTCCGCGTTTTGCGCAGACTCCAGCCGTGTCAATTGCGATGAACCGCTTCTTGCTGCGCTGAACTACTACCTCAACCGCATCGCGTGTGGTTCCCGGAGTCTCGTCAACGATGACGCGTTCAGCCCCGTAGAGTTGGTTCATCAGAGTGGATTTGCCTGCATTCCGTTTCCCGATGATGGCAATGCGCATTTCTGGAAGATTTTGAATCGCCACTTTCGGAAGCGATGATTCGATTCTCTCGCGCAAGTCAGGGATTCCTCTTCCATGCAACGATGAAATAGGAAGAGGTTCGCCGTATCCTAATCTGCAAAATTCTCCTACGAGAGTTTCACGCGCCTTGTTGTCAATCTTGTTAGCGACAAGAATTACTTGTTTTCCGCTTTTGCGCAGAGTATCGGAAATATAATTGTCTTGTGGCATAGGACCTTCCTTTCCATCAACTACGAAAATCACGAGGTCTGCTTCCGCAATCGCTTGCCGTAGGAGTTCCTGCGTGCGCCTTGGTATTCCTTCATCCCATTTTTCAAGCATCCCACCAGTGTCCGCTAACTCATAAACATAAGAAGATGTTGTGGCCTCTCTCTGTTTTTCTTTTCTACGAGAGGATAGGGTGTGACCTATCTCTACAAGTGCGGTAACGACATCGCAAGTCACACCGCTTACCCGTTCAACAATAGAAAAACTCCGTCCAATGAGACGGTTAAAGAGTGTGGATTTGCCGACATTCGGTCTTCCAACAATAACTACAAGAGGCACATCCGCTACATCTTTGATTTTCGTTTTTTGTGCGACACTCATTTTGACGGTATCCTTCCGCATAAGTTAATCTGACAGGGTTTCGTTCCTCAAACGACCTAATCAGATACAAAGTTATTCGGAAAAAGTAGAAAGAAGTTACTGGTTTTTTCAAAAATGCGGAAGGGGGGAGTCGAACCCCCACCCTCTCAACGAGGACTAGGCCCTCAACCTAGCGTGTCTGCCTATTCCACCACTTCCGCACTATATCAGAATCTTCCGCTATTATATACACCGAGAACGCCTTTCGGTCAAGAGAAATGCTCAAGTTTTAGTTAGAGCAACTACTCACAAAGAGTAAGGTAAACAGGCTCGTTCGTCATCTTTCCTTTTTTGTAATCATTCCAAAGTTTGCGGATGTGTTCCGCTATATCGTGTTCCGTTAAATCTCTACCGCCAAGCCCATAAATTGCACTCGCAATCGGCAATCTTGACCCCGCCTCGTATGCCACGGAACGCAACTCGTGAACAAGAGGACCACCAAGCCCAAACGAGATTGCCCTGTCAAAAACACACGATGCCTTCACCTTTTTGAATACTTCAGCAAGCGCTTCTTTCGGTAGCGGACGGAATAGTCGCATCTTTAGTAAACCCGCAGGTATTCCTTCCTCTCTTACTATGTCAATCGCTTCCATCGCAGTCCCTGTGAACGAGCCGAGTCCGACTATAAGGAATTCCGCGTCTCCGGTTTTGTATTCTTCAAAATAGCCGTATTTCCTACTGCTCAATTTTCCATATTCTTCGCCAACAGATTTGACGACTTCGAGAGCGTTATTCATTGCTTCGACTTGTGGGCGTTTGTGCTCGTAATAGTAAGGGGGCAAATCAAGCGCACCGAGCGTGAACGGCTTTTCAACATCAAGAAGCGAAAACGCCAGCTTAGGCGAACCGACGAATTCCTGCACCTCCTCCTTCGTCAGAATTTTTAACGGTTGCATCGTGTGGCTGATGATGAAACCATCATAGCATACCATTACGGGAAGCCTGACCCTTTCATTTTCTGCAATGCGCACCGCCTGAATAAGGGTATCGTAAATCTCCTGTGAGTTCTCGCAGTATATTTGTATCCAACCCGTATCACGCGCTCCCATAGCATCCGAATGGTCGCAATGAATGTTGATGGGTCCAGAAAGAGCGCGGTTAACATTAGCCATTACGATAGGCAACCGATACGAAGCGGCGATATAAAGCATCTCCCACATAAGCGCAAGCCCTTGACCACTCGTGGCTGTCATCGTCCGTGCACCCGCCGACGCAGCACCAATACACGCACTCATCGCAGAATGCTCGCTTTCAACCGTGATTAGTTCCGTCTTCATTTCACCATCGTGGATAAATTGGGCAACATCATGCATTAGTTCAGTCTGCGGAGTTATTGGATAAGCGGCGACCACATCAGGCTCAATCTGTTTGAAAGCGAGCGCCCCCGCTTCGTTTCCCGTTAACGCTACCATCTCTCGCTCTGCCATCGCTTTCACCTTTCGCTTCAAAAACCTTCTTCCATTTTATAACCGCAGAAGTAGTTTCTCAAATAAAAATCGGTTTACAGGAAAGCGAACATTCTTTGTATTACAAAAGGAATTGACAAAGTTTTCAAAAGTGAGTATATTGTGCCGCTTTGCGTTATTCTTAATAATAAAGAAAAGAGAAAGATGTTGAGATATTTACTATGATGAGGAGGAAAGAAGAGATGAGAAAGGCGGTTGTCTTGGTGTTAGCGTTATGCTTCTATTTTTGTGGCGTGACGGTGCTCAATCTGTTTACAAAAGGGAAGTCTCCGAGACTCAGTGAAGCGCTTTTTGCCCAAGAAGGAGAGGCGGCAGGATAAGGACAAACAGTTTGCGGAGGCGCTCGCCGCTGTGCAGAAAATATGCAGAAAATAAAGGAATTGCGAACACTTGTGCATACGCCTACAGACCTTGTCGAGTCAGTAGCGTTCAGTCCAGATGGTAAGTTATTGGCTTCGGGGAGTGAGGACAAGACGGTCAAACTCTGGAGTATTCCCGATAAATGATTTTTCTTTATCCTTAATTCGACTTAAGAAACTCAACTTTGAAAAGCGCTTGAAAAGACTGGTGCAACGCATTTACACTAATGTTGTTTTGTTGGTTTCAAGGTATATACTTATACAGTCGGCTTGTGATTTCGAGGCCTTTCTTCCCCAATAACGGAGTGTTGATAATTGCGTAACGGACATCGCCAACTAATCCTTTCTTTTCTTATTGGCGTTGCTTGGGGACGCTAATATGGTGCATCAGCGACCCCATATGAAGGTGGCTTGTGTTAGTTGTAGAAATCCATTATAATACGGCTCACCTTCGAGTTAGGGGTGATTGTTGTACCGTCTGGTTGCTATTCGGAGATAAGGAGATGTCAGGAATCCGTCCAAAGAGTATTCTTCGAGGTCCCTTCTGACCTGAGAAAATAAGAGTCGTATCAGTTGAACAAATAGGAGAACGCTACAAAATTGAGGCTGCTGGGCTTCAGACGGGTCGTTATTATAGCCTAATCCTTTCCGAAGCGGATATGGAGATTGTAGAAGTTTTGGAAGAAAAGCCTATTCAATTCTCCGGAAATGGTGAATCTATACTTTTTGTATTTGGAGGCGTGCCGAGTAAAGAATGCCTTTCAATTCGACCCTCTTTATGCCATCAGTGTTTCTCAAATTGACCCTTTGCCTCACCAGATAGACGCGGTCTATCACTATATACTGCCGAATCTCGATATTAGATTCCTTCTTGCGGATGACCATGGTGCAGGGAAAACGATTATGGCTGGACTGCTTTTCAAAGAACTCAAGTATAGAGGGCTTATAGAAAGGGCGCTGATTGTCGTTCCATGTCATCCTCAAAGACCAGTGGCAAAGAAGAGACAGGGAAACCGTTGGATGATGTATATGAACTTTTTCTGAAAACTCCTGGAATGCCCATACCAGAAAACGAGTGAGTTCTGATGGAAGCGGTTAAAGAAGGAGTCAAAACAGGTATTTTGGGAGTACGGGATGAAAGTGGGAAGTCGTGGAAAGAAGATGTTCCTTTAAGTGTAGACACCGTCGTTCTGCCGGCTGAAGCTGCGTTAGCAGTGAAGCAGACACAACAAGAAATCACTCAGGAAGGGCTTAAATTAGAAGCAGAGAGAAAAAAGGAAGGATTAGTAAGACAGGTAACCATCAGAGCGAAAGTTGAGTGTGATAGACTCTCTTCTGTGATAAGTGGCGTTATAAAGCCTTTGAGAGAGAAAGGGGCAGTCCCAAAACTTACGATTGAGGTTGTAGCGCGTTCCGAAGATGGCTTGGACAGAACCACTTTGAATACTAAAGTAAGAGAGAGACCCTTTTGCAAATAGGCGAAATAGAAGACTGGAAAGAAGAGTGATTGTCTGAAGCAAAAGGCTCTTCGTTGCTAATACGGACATTTAATCCACAGACCTTCTTTCGCTATAAGACATCTCCCTATTAGACCTGATAATTTCGTTCTTGAGAGTATTGGGCGGAAGCGGTTTTGGCCATAGCGACAATAGCGGCTTTTAGAGCGTCAGGCAAATCGTTCCAGATTCGACAAAGAGTATCAAGGGTTTGTTCTTTTTCTGATGTGGTATCTAATGCGTTGTGGCAGTTTTTTGTAGCGCTCTCCAAAGTTGAGTTTTTTGAGCGAAATGAAAGGAACGGCTACGAGAAGGTATGTGCGTAGGAACTACCCAAATTGAAGACAAACCGTGTTGTAGGAAAAGAAGTAGAAGAGAAAGACTTCCACATATGACTATGAAGGCATAAAAGGGCCCAATTACTCATATATTGGTTTTCCTTTAAGTATCGCTCTTTTCTTTCGGATGGCGTCTTGCGAAGTTACAACATTCGGTTACCGCTTGCAGAAGCCCACCAACCATACTCTTAATGTTCCATTGGTCAATCACCTTACGCGCTTCTTCTCGCATTCTTTTCCTTTGCTCTCCTTCAGTGTTTATCGCTTTCTCCAATGCTTCTAAAAGAGATTCGACTTCGTCTTTTATGAATACGAAGCCGTTAACGCCATCTTTTACCAAATCTTCAACAGCACCTACCGCGTCGCTTGCTATTACAGGCAACCCGAAGCATAGGGCTTCATTTATAACCAGTCCCCACGCCTCTGTTCGGGATGGTAGGACAAACCAATCTGCTGATGCGTAGTAATCTGCAAGTTCATTCTGCTGTTTTTTGCCACAAAAGTTCACGATTTGCTCAATTTCACGATTGCGCGCCAAGTCTTTCAATTCCGCTTCTCTTGACCCTGTACCGACAAGAAGGAGTTTGAACTTCTTTCCGCTCCTCTTTTGAAGAAGAGCGGATGCCTCAATAAGTGTGTCAACACCTTTCACATCTTCAAGTTTGCCAACATACAAAAAGACCGTTGTTTCGTCGTTAACTCCTAATCGTTGTCTTATTTCATCCCGCCTTTTCAGTGTGGTTTCGGCTTGGACAAGCCAGAAGTCTGTATCAACGCTGTAAGGAGCAAATACTTCTTTTTGAGGAATGGAGCCGTATCTGCGATATAGACTTTGATTGTTCGTACCTATGACCACGACTCGTTGTGCGAATCTAATAAAAGGTGTTATAAAAACCTTATTACGCAAATGCTTCCACCACGACATTGGTTTCTTCGCATTACCATCTCCTAAAAAAGTGTAAGGTGTACCTGTAAGGAGACACCACAGCCACAACATCTTAGATATAATAGGCCACACGGGGTTACCGAAAAAGACCACATCCGGACGGAATCGTGAAAGAACAGAAAGAATCTTTGGGACGGTAAGTAATCCTTTTAATATTCCCGATGAGTTAAATGAGATGTTGCGATAAGGAAGATGCAAGTTCCAGTAAGCATGGCCAAGATTGACTGAGTGCTGGTATGCGACTAAAAGGTCTATTTGGGTTTGCTGCGCCAATCGTGACAGCCAGGCGACGGAATATGGCGCTGGCGCTGTCCACAACGCAAACACCTTAATTTTGCCCACTATCGGATAACCCCAATACTTCTTTGCACGCTTTTATCACATCCATAATCCTACCGTTCGGAGATTCCCAGACCTCAATCCCCTTATAATAGGGGAGTGAGTATCCCCAAACTTCTTTTTTGCCTCTTTGCATAAAAGCGACGACGGTAGGCTTCCTGAGAGCCACTGCGAGATGAGATAGTCCTGCATCGTTTCCTAAAAAGATGTCGGCGCTTGCTATCGCTGCCGCCAATTCATTTACGGTTGAAGTTATGAAAACTGTACAATCTCCTCCTACCGCAGATACACGGTGTGCTAACGGTTTCTCCGTTGCAGAGCAAACAACCAGAGTTGGCATCTTGAGGTTCCTTATTACCATACCGAAGTTGTCAGGAGACCAAATATTTACAGGGGAACCTGCACCAGGGTGAACAACTAAAAGAGGACGCTTATATGAGGTCAGTTTTCTTATCTGCATTATAAGAGGCTCCGGAATGTGAAGGTATGGAACCCTTTCAGTTGGGACTTCTCCTGTAAGAGGCTTCGCTAATGCGTTGATTCCTTCAACCGTTGCTGGGTGCACAGTAGTTCTTACTACTTCTGTCAGGAGATGGTCACCTGCTCCGTTATGTCCTATTCTTACTTTTGCAGGGCACATATATGCGATTATGGAGTTGAACGGATGGTGATGAGTTGTGATACTCACTCCAAAGCGCCGATTTTTCGCCCAACGGCTGAAAGAAAATGCTCTTTGTAAAGTTTCAATCCAGGTCGTATGTAGGCTTGACCACCGAGGCTCAAATACGAATATCTCCTGAAACAACCTACTCATAGAGAGTACTTCAGCGGGGACAGACTTTGCAACGGCGTAAAGGTGGAAGCCTTGTTTATGCAGATACTCGGCAAGGCAGAGTGTTCTTATCGTGTCTCCTAAATGGGCAAGTGCTATGAACAATAGTCGCTTGTTTGAATATCTTTTTCGAGTATGAAAACCTATTCTCGCCAAGTAGGTTAACAGTTGTTTAGGTAGGTCTTTTATGTTGCTCATCAAGACCTCTCCGCTTTTCGACCTGTCACTATCATCCCGTCGGTCAACACTACTCTTCCTGTCTTTGCTGTATAGATAATTAGATACCCTCGCAAAAAAGCCTTTATAACTTTCCATAGAACAGTTCTAACAAGGCTCTTTAACCCGTGGATATAAGGTCCCATCTCAAATACTTCTACATTAGCAAAATCTACAATTCTCAAAAGTTGCGCTACAGAGATTTCGTTGAAATAGGTGTCATGAGTCAAATCTGTATAGGAACCCGAAGGTAGAAGAGTAGTACAGTTAGGGACCTCGATGATTATTCTGCCACCTGAGTTTAAGCGTTCATAAATAAGGTAGGTTAGGTACAGAGCCTCTATCTTCGAAAAATGTTCAACAAGGTGACGCGCAACAATAAGGTCCCATTGCCGTTGGTCATTTTCTAAAAAATGAACGCAGTCTATGTTCTGTACCGGTAGAGTAAGGTTTTCTGCTACTGCAATCTGTTCGGAACTGAGGTCTATGCCAAGGATATTTTGGTAGCCTTCCTGACGCAAATAATACAGAAACTCTCCCTTCCCACAACCAATCTCCAGTATGGCAGCGTCCTTGTTACTTGGAAGGAACCTACGGTAGTAGTGACGGAATTGACCAATACATTTGATGAGGCTTTTATGGGATGGGGGACCACAGTGATAAACAACATGTTTTGAGAAATAATTCTGATATAGCGCATTGCGGAACAAAGACAAAAACTTATAATATTCGGTGTTTCGGAAGTGCTTTAATTCCTTGATTAAATCCTTGACTTCTTGGACCATATCTATTACTCCTTATTTTGATGTCTTTTGATAGCCACGCTTGAATAAAAACGGATTCTAATATACATCCTTTACTTCTTAAAAGATGGTAATAATCTCGTCGCCCACTTCATTTCGGTAGGACAAATTATACTTGCGAGAATTAAAAGAAGCAAGGTTTCAACTCCTCCTATGATACCGAGTCTTAACAACGGCGTAAGGGCAGGTGTGTAGAACTGTAATCCGTACCCAATTAAAGCGATTATGATGGATACAACCGTGGCGCGAAGGAAAGGAGCGAGCATTCGTAATTTTTCGGTCTGTATCAGTTTTTGATAGACATACATATATACAAGTAATGTGAATGCGCCGCTTATGACCGTAGCGCTTACTATTCCTTGTACCCCGTAGATGGGCGTAAGCAGTATATTGAGCAATACATTTGGTGATATGGATAAGATGGCCATCGCAAAAGACGCCGTATATATTTTTCCTGCGGCGAAAAGGACGCGGGTAAATATACCTCCACCTATTGATGATACGAGGTTAAGTGAAGAGATGGCGAGAAGAGATGAGCAAAGTGAAGAGGTTTCGGAAGTGAATTTACCGCGTTCAAAAAGAACCTTGATTATAGGCTCAGAATTGGTGAACAGAATCGCAGTCAAAGGAAGAGATAGAAAGAAAGTTATTCTTATCGCCTTGGTGGCTATTTCGTTGAATTCTTGTTTTTTATTTTGCGCCCACAAATCGGCGAAGGCGGGATAGATAGCCGTTCCGAGTGCGCCGCCGATGAGCGTTATTGGGACCATTATAACAGTAGAGGCGTAACGAAGTGCGGAGACAGAGCCAGCATCTAATGTTGAGGCAAAAACCGTGTTGACAATTATGTGAATGTAGTATATTCCGCTTGAGATTAGCACAGGTAGAAGTATTTTAAGATACTCTTTTATTTCAGGCGCGCGGAGATTGAATCCTAATTTGAGCGACGGATGGAGCGGGGCGAGTGGCAGGGCATTGAGTGCCATTGCGAGCGCGGTGCCGATGATAAACCCTGCGGCGATTGCCCAGATACCGTAACGAGAGGTGAACAGTACAAGTGCTCCAACGATGCCGAGTGAAACGAGTGAGCGCCCGAGTTCGGGATATGCGAACCGTCTCGTGATATTGTGTATCGCTTTAAGAACGCCAAGCGAGCCTGAAAGAATCGTTAGCGGAGCAAGAAAGATTGTCAGACGCAAGGCTAACCCGTAGCGGTATTCCTCGAAACCTGGCGCGATTGCGCGGATGATGAACGGTGCCGCAAAGACATATATTGCCGTGAACACGCTGAGCCCAAGGAGGTTAACCACAGCAAGATTGGATATTTTTTTCATCATAGAGAGGTCGCCCTCTGCGGCGCGAATCTTCGCGAACACAGGGATAAGCGCTATAACTGACGCCACTACGAGGCTTTCGCCGACGAAATGCGGAATTGAAAGCGCAACGAGAAAAGAATCGAGTTCGGCAGATGCGCCGAAATAATATGCGACCGTCATCTCGCGGAAAAAAGCCGTCAGAATAGCGACACCGCTCAGAAACATTACAATGACAGCCGCTTTTCCGACAGATAGATTACTCTTTATTAAGGTATCTTCTACTTGTTCTGCCATCTTGGCATCAACCATCATTCGGTTTTTGCGGAGTTCAAGTTAATATGGTTCATTTCGACATTAAGGTTTTCCGCTACGATGTCCAAGCCCAAAAAACTTAAACTGCTTCCAATGTTTTGCGTCTTCTGTACCTGTCGCATCGTAGATAAGTCTCCTTCTAACAAGAGGGGCGATTTTTGCAGGATTAAGTTTCTGCCACGCTGAATGTGCTACGGCAAATACTATGATGTCTGCGCCTTTTACCGCATCCTCGACGCTCATAACTTTTTCTCCGTAGAATTCTTTGACACAAGGATCGCAAAACCGCACCTCAACACCTTTCTCTTTCAAATTCAATCCTACCATTTTGGTAGGAGAATTCCGCACATCGTCTACATCCGCCTTGTATGTGACCCCGAAGACCGCAACTATGGGCTTCTTAATCTTATACTTTTTGAGAATGTTAAGAACATTTTGTGCTACATAAGTCGGCTGCTCATCATTTACCTTCCGTGCGGTCGCCATCAATTCCGCCTTCTCCGCCACTTCGATAAGCATCCAAGGGTCAACCGATATACAGTGCCCACCAACCCCTACGCCAGGACTTAAAATTTTTACTCTTGGGTGATGGTTGGCGAGTTTGATAACATCCCAGACGCTTACACCTAAGGTTTCGCAGACACGACAAAGTTCGTTCGCGAACGCGATATTGATGTCGCGGAAACTGTTCTCGGCAAGTTTGACTACTTCCGCCGTTGTGCAATCGGTTAGGAGTAGTTTCCCCTCGACAAAGTGAGAATATAACTCGTATGCGGATTTCGTGGAACTCTCGTTGATACCTCCTATTACCCTATCGTTTTCAACCATTTCCTGCAGAATTCTACCTGGAAGGACTCTTTCTGGACAATACGCAAGAAGAAAATCTTTCCCTGGTTCAAGGTTTGTCAACCGCTTGATTGTTGCGCCGACGAGATTCTTTGTCGTGCCCGGCGTGACGGTCGATTCAAGCACTACGAGATTGCCGCGTTTGATAACCTTCGCGATACTTTTTGTCGCATTCTCAACGAAACTCAGGTCTCCTCGTCCCTTCTCAACAGGAGTCGGCACGGCGATGATGAATCCGTCTGCATCTGTAAGTTCATCAACTATCTTTAACTGTCCGCTTTCAAGCGCTGCTTGAAAGACAACCCGTAAACCTGGTTCCGAGATATGGGTGTTACCTGAACGGAGTTTTTGTCTCACATCAGGCTTTATATCGTATCCAAGCACTGTTACACCGCTTGTTGCCAACAACGCAGCAGTCGGCAATCCCACATATCCAAGACCAAGCACGGAAACCTTGTTGAATTTCATTTATCTTGCTCCAAAATGGGTTTCAAGCGCAGTGACTATGCGTTCGGCGGCGTTGCCATCTCCAAACGGATTTTGTTTGCTCGCCATTCTGTTGTATTCTGAATAGTCATTGAGAAGTCTCTGTGTCTCGAAGAATATCCGCTCCGTATCCATTCCAATGACTTTCGCACAACCTGCTTCAACCGCTTCTGGTCGCTCCGTAACTTCGCGTAAAACGAGCACAGGTTTTTTTAGCGACGGCGCTTCTTCCTGGATTCCGCCCGAATCCGTAAGAATCAAATACGAGCGCATCATATTCAGAATGAAACTCGCATAATCGAGAGGCTCGACAAGGAAGATTCCTTTAACGCTTCTTAAAACCTCGCTCGCCGCCACCTGAACATTCGGATTCGGATGAACAGGATACACGATGAAGACATCCTCAAATTTTCCGACAATCCGACGGAAAGCCGTAAAAACATTCCTTATCGGTTCGCCAAAACTCTCTCGCCGATGTACGGTCACAAGAATCATTCGCCCTCCTCGTTTCAACCAATCGCAATTCTTCTCAATCGAGACGCGTAATTTTTCGTCACTTTTCAGTCGCAACACGGTCGAAAGCAACGCATCAATTACAGTGTTCCCCGTAACGACTATTTTATCTTCCGCAATTTGCTCGCGGATAAGGTTCATCTTTGCGCGCTCGGTTGGCGCAAAATGGAGACTTGCAATCTGACTTACCATCCTCCTGTTCCCTTCTTCTGGATATGGACGCTTCAAATCGTATGTACGCAAGCCTGCCTCAATGTGTCCGACAGGTATGCCCGAATAGTAAGCGGCAAGCGCTGACGCAAGTGTACTCGTTGTGTCGCCTTGAACCAGTACAATATCAGGTCTCTCCTCCTTGAGAATTACGCTTAATCTCCCAATAACCGCAGCGGTAACATCGCTTGGCGTCTGTCCCTTCTGCATTATGTCAAGGTCGTAGTCAACACGCATCGGCATAACGCTTAAAACATCGTCTAATAATTGGCGATGTTGGGCAGTCGCTATGACCAAATGCGGAATCTTACGCCGTTGGAGTTCAAAGACCACAGGCGCTACCTTGATTCCCTCTGGTCTCGTTCCGAAGACTACGCAGACTCGCAAAACTTTGCTCCTATCTCAAATCAACAACGGGCAGTTTGTCAAAGTCCAGAGATTCTACCAGATTTTCGAGTGATGTGAACTTAAAATCTGTCAATATACGGAGCAGTTTTGGGAGCGCTGACGCAAGCGCAACATAAGATTTGAAATGTCTGTAAAGACTCATCGGCAGTTTCGGATGGCTTCTGTCAATCTCTCTTGGATGGATGTAAAAGACGACAGGTATTTCTCGCCGATTCAGAGTCTTTGTAAAGTGGCGTATGATTGTATAAGGAAGCAACCTAAGATAACCTCCTCCGCTGAAAGGTAGGTTCTGCTTCAAGAAAGGATAAGTGCTGGCAGGCAACTCGAGAAGACTTCCTGATTTCGTCAGAATACGGCAAGGGGTTGTGGAGAAACCACGCCAACCGCCGTGTCCTCGTCCGGAAGGAAAAATCGAGGCGTCCAGAGTGAACCCTTCTTCAACGAGTATTTCAAACGCCCAAGGTGTTTTTGGTGTAATGGAGAATCCAGGCGCTCGATAGGCGGACGGCGTAATTCCACAGGATTTTTCTATCGCTTGTTTTGAACGGCGTAAATCTTCTCTGAACTCGCTATGAGTCTGTTGATAGACGAGTCTGTGCGCATAACTATGTGAGCCGATTTCAAAACCGGATTCCTTGATTTCTTTGACGATTTCGGGATAGCGTTCTGCTACCCAGCCGAGCACAAAGAAGACCGCCGGTATTTTCGCAGTTCGCGTAAGAGAGAGCAATTTTCTGACTGGGTGATGGATTCTACACGACAGTGAAGACCATTCTTCTACTGTTGGTCCCCCCACATCGAGTACGCAGTACCAGTCTTCGATATCAATAGATAGAATGTTCTTCAAATTATGCGTCTCCCAGTCGAGAGAAACATCTTTCTTGCCTTACGGTCAGGGAACGAAAAATAGGTTGCTTTATCTCGCGGATTAGGTAACTGCGGTACCTTGCCGTCTTCGAAAAACGACAACGCCTCGAGTAGAGCTTTTCCTGCCTCCTTTTTGGCGCGAATCAGAGCCTCATGGAGCGAATCATTGGGAGGTATCTTAAACTGTCGCTGTAGGATTATTGGACCATCATCTATACATTCGTTTACAAAGTGGACAGTAACCCCATTGTATGTCTCGTTAAGCGCAAGACTCCAGAATGTCGGCATTAGTCCTCGGTATTTTGGCAGAGGAGCGCAGTGAACATTTATAGTTCCAAAGCGTGGAAGAGCCAAAAGTTTTTTCCCTATTATCTGGGGGCACCCAACCGAAACTAATAAATCAACTTCTACCTCTGAAAGCAGTTTCTGAAAAGATTCACCGTTTATTCTGCGAACGCGGACTATCTGCAATCCGAGCTGCCGACATAGATTACCTACGGGTAGGGGAGCGTTCTTATGCAACAGCAATTCCCTTCCAAGCGACATCAGTGTGAGCCGCAGGAAAGGAGACAGTCCAAGGAAACTTATAAAGTTACGAATGCGCCGCAAGATACCAATCGGCTGTGAAACAAACGCTACAAATGCGACTTTCTTGCGCCAACGACGAAGAACAGGCTCAAGAGTGTAAGGGAGATAGAGTGGTTCATCTGCTGTCAGTATAGCGATTCGCACGGACCAATTCCCCTAAAAGTTTCGCATATTTATATGCTAATTGTTTCCTATCAAACCTTGAGTGAATCAATGCAGGACCCATCATTTGAGCCGTTAATCGAAACTCCGAGTGGAACAGTGCAGTTTTTAGTGCCTGTTTAAGCGCTGCACTGTCGCCCGGTGGAACCACAAGCGCCCCGCCTTCTTTTGCTATGTCTGCTGCTACTCCGCTACACGCAGCTACAACAATCGAGCCCGAACCTAATGCTTCTATCAACTTTGTCGGTATTACGGTCTCAAAAAACGGATTATTCTTGAGCACAACAATCACTGCATCTGAGCGCTTCAATATGCCCGGTACCAGACTCCTCTCAACCTGTCCTACAAACGAGATATTATCAGCATTTTCGGCTAGCTGTATGAGTTTTGTCTTTTCTGCCCCGTCTCCTACAAAAATAAAATCAAGATCCTTCAAATCCTTTGCTACATCTACTACATAGCCAAGATCTTGACACATACCGAGAGTGCCAACATAGGACACTGTTTTACGCTGCTGACGAAAGAAAACTGAACTCTCAGGAGCGTCTGACAACAAAAATGAAGTATCGACTCCATTCTCTACTAACTCTATACGCCTTGCCCATTTTTTTAGGAGAGGAATAAATGCAGGTGATGCGCAAACGACCATATCCGATTTCTTGTATAACAATTGTGCGACCTGCTTGAGTAAAGACAGTGCAATAGGATTACGCAATCCAAGAACTTGAAGAGTTTCAGGCCAAAGGTCGCGGACTTCGAAAACGAACGGACAGCGTTTGAGTTTCGCTAAAACCCAACCTGCTACTCCGACCAGTAACTGCGGACTTGTCGCTATCACGACATCAGGCTTGCGTACGAAAACCATTCCACTGATGATTGCTGAAAACATAAACGAAAGATATGTGAGCGAGCGGCGGAAAAACCCTTTATTCGGCGCTGGATATAGACAAGTTCGAACAACATCGATTCCGTCCCATTTCTCTTTCTTTACCAAGAAATCCTTGTATCTTTTTGGGACGATTCCTGTTGGGTGATGCGGAAATCCACAGAGGACGGTCACCTTATGTCCTAATTTTACCCATTCACGCGATGTTTCATAGACGCGGACAGCGGGCGCCGCAACCTCAGGTGGAAAATACTGACTTACAAACAATATCTTCAATTTCCTCATATCGAGGAACCTCTAAAAAGCTTAATTGGTGTAAATAGGAGATTAGCCAAAAATGGAAATGGGTCTCTTATGTTGAATATATCGTCCTTCGCATCTATTGTATTCACCATTTTGAGAACTTCCTTAGGGTTGAACTTCATTGCGAAAAGACGCTTTATTTCCCCAAGGAACCAGCGAAATGCTGTTTTTTCTCTCCATCTGACAGGCATGGGACTCAGTCTTCCAAGAAAGAGGTCTAGCAGGAGGGAAGGAAAATCTATCCCTGCTCCAATAGCGAGTGCCATCGACCCCCAGAACCGCGGGTTTATCTCCATTAGGTAGAACTCGTTATCTTGGCTACTTCTTCGGAACTCTACCATTGCTATGCCATACCAACGGATCGCTCTTAAAAGGCGTTCCCCGTACTCAATGACTTTCGGGACTTTCTTCGCGATTCTGTATGTTGAAGGTCCGCCATCTGGTGGGTATTCTCGGACTCTTTCGAATGAGAAGGAGACATATGGACAAGAGTTAAAACCAAAAATTGCGCAGTAACCATATGCTCCGCCCCACGGGATAAATTCTTGGATTATCACCTCGGATATTTTTCGTGAACTTTCATAACACTTTTTGGCCTCTCTTGCGTCTGTGATAAGGAAGACTCCTCTTTTCCCCCAGCCAAATCTCGGTTTCATCACTGCTGGGAGTCCGGTTATGCTCAGAGCGTCTGGTATTTCATCTTCTCCTCTGACGAGTGCCGTTTTGGGGGTCGGTATCCCAGACTGCTTGGCGATGACTGAAATCCAATATTTGTCGTTCGCGTTTTTCCAAAGGGTAGCGTCGGGGAATGGTATAATAATGCCAGTCTCAAATTCATCTTTCATTGAGACGAGTTTTTCCACAGTTTTGTCGCTTGAGCCTAATACTGCATCAATGTGGATTTCTTTTATAAGGGATATCAACCATTTTGCAAATGAAGGGTCATCAGTTCGAGGACAGCGATAGAACCTGTAACAAAAGTTACTGAAGCGGCAAATAGGCAGCAGATACGGGGAAGCCACTATGATTTCGTATTTGCGCCTTGCAAGAGAATGGAGAGCGACAAGTGTCTTACGAGATTCTCCATCTAACAAAAGAATTTTTTCACATTTCCTAATGTTCGCATTCCCCATAAGAGTAGCCTCTCATGCAATCTTTGCCTCCTTCCGCGGATTAGAGCACGATTCAGGGCGGCAATAAACGCTTCTTGGCATATGCAGATTTGCGGAAGGATGACATATGCCGCTCCTATTTCGCATGGCAGATGTGCATCTGACCCGGCGCCCTTGAGACAGCCATTTTTTTCTGCGAACTTGTGCGCCATGGCATTGTAGCGCAATTTCTTTACCTTTGAATTGTAGCATTCTACAATGTCAATGGTGGTAGCGAAATCTATTAACTTGCTTGTGTGCAATATAGGGCGACCTTTGTCAAAAGGATGAGGCAGATATATGGTAGCTTTTTGCTCCTTCAGCGCACTGATGGTGTCGAAAATACCCATATGCGGAGGGATTCTTTCCTTTAAGAAAATTCCTGCTATCTCTCCTTCGCCGGTGTCTATCTCCTCGCCAACTATGATTCTGTTCTCCCAAATCTTTTTCGCCTCTAAAGCGCCGTCTATACTATTGTGGTCTAAAACGACTAACATATCCACTTTCCCTCGTTCAAAAACTGCTCCAATGTGGCGCATCAGGATAAAAGCATCGTTGGAAGCGTTTGTATGTATGTGCATATCGACGCGAATACCCACTTATTGCTCCTTCAGTTTCTGTGCTCTTATTGTTGCATCAAGAAAGAACTTGGCAGCCCAGTTTGGATACCTGAACCGCATATACCGTCCCCAGAAAGGAACGGAGCCAGGTAGTGCACCTATCCGGCTCCTGTCAAGACTGCGTAGAACTTGTGCATTAGCCGCTATATCAAGGAGTTTGAGACTAGCGTTAAGGTAGCGCCAATCGCTCGTCCGCTCGCAAATGCGAAGAAAGATTAGAGCGGTTTGACAATGTCCTGTTACACAGACGCCTTTCCAGGATGGTTTCCATTCTTCAGTATAAGCTCCCGCAAGTCCTTTTATTTCTACAATTCGTAACAATTTTTCTGACAATTCCATTGTGATTTCTAAGAGTTTTCCTTCGTTAAGGAGTATGGCAGACTCAAGTAACCCATGTACCGTGTAGGCTATAGTATGCGTGAAAGCCGGTTTGTTAGGTTGGAAGCCCATATCGGGAATCCAAAGTTTGTTTCCAATTCGTTCTGTGATGCGTGCTAACGCCTTTTGCGCGGCGTCCTTTGCTGACTCATAGCCCGTTTGCTTCCAAAACTCCAGAAGTGGCCAGGCAACATGGGAATAGTAACTGGGGAAATAGCCGTTTACATAAGCGTATTTGAGCCAGCGCCCGTCCGGCTCTTGTACGGAACAGACCCACTCTGCTGCCCGTCTCGCACAGATTAAAAATCTCTCTTCGTTAAAGCGTCTGAACGCGGCGAGCAGTCCAAAAATGATTTGTGCTGTGTTAAAAACACTCAATTTTACCGGTTTGCCTCTAATAGGACCTGATGTGAATGCTCCATTTGGGATTTGCACTTTGCAGAGCCAGTGTGCCATTCGGTAAGCCGTGGAAAGGAAGCGCGGTTGGGACGCAAAATCTGCATACTGAATCAGTGACGGCACTATGTAACCGCTTGTTTCAGGATACGGTGGTGCCCATATTCCAAAGGTAGGACCGCACGGCAGATAGTAGGCTGAGGAACCTCCGTTTCGGCAGGTGCTTCGTTTAGTCCAAGCCGCCGCTTGTATTATATTCCTACCGTATTTCTTCCAGAACAGCCTATTGGAGAAAGAATCTGACAAGGATGTCTCCCCTCTCGTGGTCTCGGTGACTTCTACCAATTTTACAAGTTAGTTTCTTTTCTTCAATACCTGCTCTAAAAAAATATGGTGTATGGCACCAATTCACATCTTCGGATGTTTGTATTTTTATCCTGACCCTCTTGTTTTCTATGAGGTTAGGAGTAACGGGCTGACAAAAGGGTGAGAAATGGTATGTTACAAAGAACGGTGCAGCAGGCATCATGCTGTCGCTAACAATCAGAGATTCTGGGGTGCAAGTGATTCGCCGCAAATGTGTTGGACCAAACTTGCGATAGGCGTTTCCTGTGAGCAAGAGATATAGTACCTGCTTGTCCTTATCGAAAATGGTGCGCGTATGGCGTGGAAGGGCGAGAGTAGCGAAGCGATGGACAGACCAGAAGAGTGCTTGTTCGTAGTTGTCTATTTGGACGGTGTTGTGGGCGGCGGTGGAACGCGCATAGTCGCGTCGCGCACCAGATGTGTAATCGTAAACTCCTGTGTCAACTATCAGCCGTTCTCCGCAGATTGAGAACTCAAATGAGAACAGGTCGCAATGTGCATGTCCAGGTTGGTCGGGCGCGCCCATTCTACCAGCGTTCACTATCAAGAATGTTCCATTAGGGAACCGCACACCGCAGTAACCTGAAGCCCCTAATTCGAGGACATCCTCAGTGGGCGTTTTCGTCGTAGTCGCGAACCTATCGTTAACCGCTTTGATAAGGAATTGAGGAGTTGGTGCGAGGCCGTATGCGCTGTCACCGAAAAGCGGCATCATTCCGTCAGGATGAAGGCAGCGTGCTAAAAAATCTGCCATCTTCAAGAGTTTCGTTTTGGCGAGATGGCGGAGTTCAGGAAAGGTTCTTTGTGTGGCAAGTGCGGTTTCAATGTCGAGCAAATCTTCCATTACTGCGCAGTGATATGTGAAGGTGCGTTCGTAATGACAGCCGTCAGCGAGGATTTGGCGCTTTATCTCGTTCTTGAGAATCTGCGAGGCGCGGTAACGCCAGAGGGACGCTCTCGGATGACGAATGAATAGCCCTGAAAAGAGTAGTCCTTTTGCGCATTTGAAAAGATGGTTTGCGCTTAAATGATACTCTAAGTGGTCTGTTATCTGATGCGCGTGCGCCGCGATGGCGGATTCAAGAACCCGTTTTTCATCCTCATTGGCGAACTGATGAAGCAGGAGCAGAACGATTAGTCTTCGTGCGGTCGTGTATGCGGAATAGTAAGGATGGGTCGCTTTTTTGTGCTGTTTCAGAAAATCAAGCGCAATTTTGACTGAGAGTCGGTGGTTAGAAGTCTCCGCGCCGCGGAGAAGATGATATAAGAATTCGAGATAATGAAGAGTTTCGGGACGGAGAGTGTCGCCTGGATTGAAGTACCATTTTTCTCCTTCGCTCCAGTTAAATTTGACCCCAAAGACATCAACTGAAACCGAGCCGTCCGAATTGACGGAGACAAACGGAGGCAAATCTTCACAGAAGAATCTAACAGGAAAAGGCATCGGCATTGGGATATTAGATTCTTCATATTTGAGGTTTGCGCCGAACCGTCTGAAAAATCTGTCTTTCAAAAGATACAAGATTTGTCTCGTATGGAAGTGCTGGAGCGTCAGTGCGGAAAGATACGCTGTCTTAAAAGGGTTCATTTTCAACATTCCTCGCCGAGTTCGATTTTGAAGGGAGTGACTGCTACTCGGTTTTTAAGTGATGTGAGAATAGCGAGGGTCACCGCAGTCGTTGAGAATGCGCTTTTGATATGACCGCTGAGATTTGCCTTTCCTTTGATAAAGTTGAGGAAATACTCTAACTCTTCTTTGTGTCCCTTACAGTCAGCGCCGAATTTGGATGACTTTTGAGTTTTATCTATGAGAATCAGTCTCCGAAAATCGTCGACGATGGCGACTTTTTCAGCGCGGTGAATTTCGATTCTCTCTTTGATGTGTGCAGGTGCGCCGCAAGTTGAATAAAGAATCTGTGCGACGGAGCCGTCCGAAAATTTAAGTGTTGCAGCGCATTCGTCATATACATCCTTCTGTGACGGCGCGAATGCGAAGACGCTCTCCACACTACTTCCTGAAATATATGTACAGGTATCAACGAAATGACAGACTTCACCGACTATTCTACCACCTTCCTGCGGTTGCGCAAGCCAAGAGTTCGGGTCAGTTTTCCCGCTGTTGATGATGTAGCAGATGAACGCAGGCGAACCATTTGGAATCTCCTCTTTTATCCGCGCAATCAACGGCGAAAACCTGCGGTTGAATCCGACTATGAAAGGCGTCTTCGTTGTTTTGTATGCGTTGAGAACTTGTTCAAACTCTTGAATGTTTATTGCGAGCGGTTTTTCGCAGAACGCTGTCTTTCCTGCTTCTAAAGCCATCTTCAATAGTTTTGCATGCTCCGAATGCGGCGTAGCAATCACGACGAAGTCCACATCCGATTTGAAGACGGTTTCAATGTCTGCTGTGACCTGCTCGAAGCCAAACTTTTTCGCATAGACGGCGCTTTTGGCGGGCGAGCGCGTGCATAAGACCGCAGGCTTTGCACCGAGATTCAAGAGGTTCGGAAGCAGAACCGAACGCGCAAACGCACCCGCTCCAATAAGTCCGAAACGCAGACCTGTTTTATTTATGACGGCAGGTCGCGGAATACGGACTGGCTTTACCAGTTCTTTCTCAGGCTTGTATGTGAAAACAACACTCCGAAGTTCTCCCTTCTCGAGTTTTTCATACGCTTTCAAGCCGTCTTCGAGCGGGCACTCACCGTCAATGATTCCTTCAAGTTTTACGACACCCTTCGATAAGAGTTGTAGATACGCCTCCATATTCCGCTTTTCAGTCCATCGAGCATAAGCGATAGGGTAATCCTGTCCGTAAATTTCGTATTGTGGGTCATAGCGGCCTGGACCGTAAGATGTCGAAAACCGTATTTGGAGTTCTTTTTCGTAGTATGGTTTTCGTGGGATGTTAAGCCCTGAGTCGCCAAGGATAACGACGGTACCTCGTTTGCGAAGGAGTTGTGGCGCTAACTCAACGGGTCCGTTCGATTCGGTTGCCGCTGCGATGATGACGCAGTCCGCACCTGAACCGTTTGTGAGCGCCGCAACCAGCGACAACAGCGCATTGACATCGGAACTGACATCTGTGAACCCGTTGGATTTCACTTCCTCGACGCGTTTCGTGTTAGTGTCATATCCGATTACGCGGCATCCAGCGCTACGCAGAATCTGAACCAGAATCTGACCAATCACGCCGAGCCCAATCACAACGACAGTTTCGCCGAGATGTAAATCCGCCACGCGGTAGGATTCCATTGCGATTGCGCCGAGTGCGACGGATGCAGCGTCACGCAAGGAGACGCCGTCAGGAACCCTTACGGTCAGATTTTTCGGAACGAAGACCATTTCGGCGTGCGATGCGTAGCTGACTCCTGCGCAGGCGACTTTATCGCCGACTTTGAACTCAACCACATCGTCAGCGACCGCTTCAACGACACCTGCGGATGAGTAGCCAAGTGGTAGCGGTTCTTCAAGACGCACCATAGCCGCTTTGAACGCCGCGAATAAGCCGTCGCTTTTTATCTTTTTGAGCACTTTGGCGAGCAGGTCACGCCGAGCGAGCGCCTTGCCGAGTAACGATTTTTTTGCGAAGCGGATTGTAGCGAGTTCCGTGCCTGGCGAGACGAAAGAGAAATGGTTACGCACCAGAACGCCGCCGTTTTCGAGTTGCGGAACAGGTGCGTCTACAAGCATCAGTTCACCGTGTCTGAAATCCTGCACTAAAACCAGCATAGCGCTTTTCCTTTTTAATTTGGGTACAATTATACAGACTGTGCACCAAATAGTCTAATAGTGCTCTGAAATATATCTGCTGACGCTTTGATATGGATTTTGTTGTCGTATGTTAGAGGATACAAAAGTTCACCAGACGAAGTTAAGGTCTACAATCCTTCCAGAAGGCTTTCTTTAACGCAGGCAATACCCTTTTACAAATAGGATGACTGAAACCATACTCTTTGTTAGGCTTCCAATACAAATCCTCAATCTTCTTATCAATTTTCTTCCTCTTTGCGATTGATAGGGGTACAATTTTCAGAAGCAAGAAACACGATATTATAAAGAGATGCTGCCATCCATCAACCATTGCCGTAAAGGCATTACCTATAGCAATCCTAATGCAAAACACAAGAGCGCGAAATAGACTGAAATTCCTGATGAAGACGCCATCCCATGCAGGTAGACTTCACATCCTATGAAAGCGGCTTCCTCCTATCGTGTATGTGGTGTTGTGATGAAACACTACTGAAGGGAGATGGAGGATGCGATAACCTGCGGAGAGAAGGCGAATCGAAAATTCAATTGTAAGAGTACGAGCAGGAGAGAAACTGGGGAAATGACCAACTTTTTCCCATACCAAACGGCGGACTGCGAATTCTGCATTGCAAAAGTCTATCGGCTGTTTGCTACGACGCTCCCAAAGCAGATTCTTCTTCGTTTTTGTATCATATAGCGAAAAATCAATGACACCTATTTTCTCATTTTTTGAGAAAATTTCTATTACCTTATCTGCGAAACTCGCGGTAGGGTAGACATCGTCACCCAAGAAGAAGATGATGTCCGCTTTCGAAATAGACGCACCTACATTGCGGAACGGATTAAATAGATTTCTAATGAGCCTTATAAGTCGTACATTAGGCGTGTTAGTAAAATCATATAAAGAAACAGACCTTTTATTGGAGTTGTTGTCAACGACGATTATAGGAATATTAGGCTCAACTTCTTTTGAGTCTTGATATTAGTCTATTAGCATATCGGGTCTATTTCGGGATATTATGACAATTTCAGCGTCTATATACCTGTCTCTTAAAATAAGAGAGCACGATGGTTCGATGTTCGAGAGACTGTCACCATAATATTTACTTTTTATCATTCTGAATTCCTAAATTGAAATCGCTACTTCGATAACCCTAAAAGTCTTTTGTTTCTTTCGTATCGCATCAAGAACTCCATAATGTTTTTGGGTATTCTTTTCCTTCCCCATACCTTGAAAAATAGGCGATGAATAGTCTGATAAATAGACCATATGATGTTGTATATATCTGAACCAAACATCGCCACAAGTAACATAATTCCTACCGTTGGCTTAACATAACCTAAAGAAACCGCTTTTAACATATACTTTATTCCGATATTACACTTGCCGATACGACAATAAGAATGTGCCATTTCAATATATGTTTTTCCCATTGCCTGTTTGTTAGCAAGAAGATCTTTGAGATATTTCTTCATAAAGAGGTTCAATCCCAAAATTCTGTTGGGATTGTTTAAATAGGAGACTCCTTTACTAAAAGCCCTAACTACAACCTCGATTGAATCGACATACTCAAAACCATATTTCTTAGAAATCCTCAATTCTAATTCTCTGTCTTGAACCGCAGGGAAAGATTCATCCCATCCTCCCACATCTTTCAAAATCTCTCTTCTTATAAGCAAACTGGGGGTTGATATTGCTCCTCCGAGTAATTCAGAGTAAATATGTCCTTTGTCTCGACGCTTAACCACATATACCCTATGTCTAAGTAATACGAAAATATCGCAATAAACGACTCCAACCCCGGGATTGCTTTTTTTGAAGACTTCAAGTTGCTTTTCTAATTTGGTAGGTAGCCACAAATCGTCAGAGTCCAGAAAGGCGATATACTCTCCTTTTGATTCTCTGGTTCCGACATTTCTCGCCGCGGCGGCGCCACGGTTCTTATCTAACCGAATGTATCTTATCCTATCGTCATTAAAACTCTTAACCACTTCTGCGGTATTATCTGTTGAGCCGTCATCAACGACTATAATCTCGAAGTCTTGAAATGTCTGTTCAAGCACGCTACGAATAGCATCGCCTATAACGAATGCTCTATTATATGTCGGAATGACTACACTTACTGTCGGCAACTTATCTGCCCTATAAGAATATAGGAAAAGACACTGTCCTTATTTTGATATTTCTTACGAACTTTTTACCGCCATCTGCTCCATTTCACTTTATAATTTTCTGTCCAACAAGCATAGAGAGAGCCGTCAAGAGAGTAACTTGTCTTGAAATAACTTCCAGTTTGATTTTCAACTGATATAACTCGACAGAGCCAAGAGAGAGTCGCGATATCGAAGATGGCTTCAACTACCTTTGTAGAGGAAGTAAAAATCAAAGATGCTCTCCGTTTTCCATCACTTGCCGCAAAGATGTCTGCTGCATTCAATGATATATCACCGACAGATGACAACCATTCAGTGCCGTTATGATATCTCCATCTTATTTTCCCAGCACTTTGCCACATAGCGAGTTTTCCATTTCCTGTGAGAACTAAATTTCCTCTATCACCTCCTCGATTAGGTTGATCTTCAATATAAAGTCCATTTGCCCAAGTTCCAGTAGCGTTATCTGTGTAGTAGGGTCCTTTATCAGTAGCAGTGGTTGCCTTTTCGCACCAAACTGTATAAACTATTCCGTTTTCATCTACGCCAAAAGCGCGGGGCAAAGATGCCTCTTGGGGATCGCTGCCATCAGGCTTGAAGCTGATTTGTTCTGCAACAGCCCAGTTGCTAGGCCCCCCCTTTGTATAGAAAACGACTTTTATATTCGAGGCGTTTTTGCCTCTAAAAGTGATGTGCGTAGTGCCATCTGAACCTACAACGATAGAGGGCCATACTGTATAATTGTTTGAAGGGTATATATTTTCTATATAAACATCACCGGGAGTCGTGTAATCGTAATCGCCGTAGTGGATTTGGGCGTCATTAGTTCCGGCAGGTTGTTCATACCAGACGAAGGCAAGTTTGCCTGTTGGCGTAAGGGTAGCGACTACATGCCATGACCTTTTTGTCGGACTGTTGCTCACATTTATAGGCTTACTCCATCCACTGCCGTTGTTGATGGACAAGAACAAATCGTTCTCGCCATCAGGATACGCGCCCGTATATTCTGTCCATAAAGCGTATTTTGTTCCGTCGGCTGCGACGACCATTGCAGGATAATAACATTGATTTCCACTGACCGCTGGCGGTATCTCTTCGGGATAAGACCATGCGTGGGGGGTGTATGCAGACCAGCGGATGATTCCATTACCTGCCTCAATGTCTTGAAGTAATATCAAAACCTCTTTCTCCGATAGTTCATTATTTCTGGCAACGACCGCCAAAGAATCGGTATCAGCGCTTTGAAGCGGCGGCGTGTAATCCGATAACGCTTTCTCGTGATAAACCGCTCCGTTCATCAGCGCCGCCCAATACGGCAGATAATATGTCCCGTTCGAACGAACGAAAAATAGATAAAAACTGTTCGTCTCGAGAGATTTGACGATTCTCGGCTTCTCGCCTTCACACAGGTCAATACTATCTCCGACGAACGCACCGTTCGCAAACTGTCTGTAATACACACGCCAAGTGCCCGAAACAGACTCACTCCAAACGATGTGCGCAACATCGTTATCGACGCACAGGTCAGGCTGAACGCCGTTTGTCGAAACCTCATATTCATCCCAATTCGCGTCGTTCTGAACAAACAATTTCACACCATAAGTGGAGGAATTGTGAACAACCACAATCAGATTTCCCGAAGAATCAACCGCAATGCGTGGCGCCGTAAAATTATCTCCGCTTGCTATCTGACTGACATTGCTCGTTGCAGGTTGCCAAATGAATACCCCGTTTGTTGCGCCGTTGCGAACCGTAAATACAACATACCAATCATTCGTATAAATTACATCGCATTCGCCTTCCGCGGTTGCAGAACTCAAACCGTATTCTTGAAGACTACCAACCCAATCGTTTGAAGTGGCAAACTTTACCTTAACCGTTCCGCCTCCTAACGAAATCCAAGCGACGCTCGCTGTGTCTATGCCGTTAACCTGTCCGACTCCAATAGCCGCAAACTTCACATCCTCACTCGTTGCGACCGTCAAATCCGTGGTCGCAATTTCAGGCGTTTCGGGTTTGCTCGCATAAACAAGAACATTCGCATTATTAGCGGCGACATATCTGAGCCAAACTGCGTGCGCTTTGCCGTTCGGCTCAACAGCGACATCGGGTTTTGTGCAGTTATCGCTTGCGGCTGTAATAGCGCGTGCCCATTCAAATGTATTTATAACTATTTTGTATGCTTGCTCTTTGTAGTTAGTAGGATGACCGCTTACCCAAGCGCGTATTGTGAAATTAAATACTCCGCTTTCGGTAGGCGTTCCGCTTAATAGTCCTGCATCTGCGCCTGATGTTGTAAGAGACAATCCGTTCGGCAATACGCCGCCGCTTTGTAACTCGCACTCAATCTTCGTATCGGATGGCGTTTTGCTCGCTATCAGATTAAACGAATAAGTTACATCCTGTAAGCCTTCAGGAACTGTTGATGCCAGTTCGAACCCTCTTACGGCGAGGGTGTAGTCTGCGCGCTTGACCGTCTCTTTATGATACTTACGAGGTTCTGTTAGTAGTTGGGCGTGCACAGAAAAATAGTAGTTCCCAGACTTTGTTGGCTTGCCCTTTAAGAGTCCGTTAGGAGTCAATTGGATTCCTTGTGGAAGTCCGAGGGTATAACCTGGCGGCGCTTTTTGCGGAATCACGATTACACACCGCACGCCAACATCGGACGGTTGTTTATCCGCGACTATGTTGAATAAATATGAGACCCCTTCTTGTGCGTCGGGGAGGTTCGCTACAAGTTGAAGTTTCTCGCCCTCGCCGTGGGATACGCATCCTGACACCATCAGACTTAATGTGATAATCAAAAGGCTTAAACTTGACAGTAGATATCTCATAAACCATCCTTTCATCTAAGAACCTATAGGGTGGGAATTTTAACTTCAATTTTCAGATAGTCAACACTTTTTATGCTTAATCTTGGATGATGACAGGTATAAGTGCTTGATTAGCAAAGGGGATTCTGTAAAATGGTTTTGGTTTATGTAAGGAGGGAAAGTTTGCTTGCGGTGTTAGGTTCCGTTGCTATTGACACGATTGAGTTACCTTGTGCGGTAGAGGAGGAGAGGCTTGGTGGTTCTGGCACATTCGCCGCTCTTGCCGCAGTCTTGTTTCATAAGCCTGTTTCTCTTATCGGAATCATCGGTGGAGATTTCCCCCAGAAGTATATCAAACTATTGAATGAGCGAGGCGTGCAGACGGACGGTATCGTAAGACGCGATGACATCAGTTCTTTCAAATGGCATGGCAGATATGAGCAGAACTTAAACCGTCGAGAGACTGTATCTGTTACTCATGAGATACTGATGGGTTTTGACCCTGTCGTAAAAGGGGCGACTTCGAAGGCGGATGTTGTGCTTTTGGGTAATTCCGCTCCTTCCATTCAGAAAAAAGTTCTTGAACAGATTCCTGAAAGAAGGTTAGTCATCTTGGATACTATGGACATTTGGATAAAAAACAATAAGGAAGAACTGTTTTCTTTGTTTGGGTTGGTGGATATTTTGCTCATAAACGATGATGAAGCGCGTCTTATATATAATGAGTGGAATCTTGTTCGCGTTATCGAGAGAATAAGGGAGATGTCGGGGGTGCGCTGTGTTATTATCAAAAGAGGCGCAGAAGGTGTAATTGCATTTCTTGGCGGGGAGTACATCGCACTGCCTGCGTATCCTTTAAGCGATGTTTACGACCCGACAGGTGCAGGTGATACTTTTGCAGGAGCACTCGCTGGATGTCTTGCAAATGAGAGGAGACTTGATTGTAGGACGCTGAAAAAGTCCCTTGCATACGCGACGGTTACCGCATCGTTCTGCTGTCAGACCTGCGGTGCGGATAGGTTCGCTCGCGTGAGTCGGGAAGATGTAGATAAACGGTTTGCTTGTTTGAGGGAGATGGTCTGTTTTTGAGGTGAGACGGGAGGGTTTTTGTGCGCGAAGTTGACCTGATGTATGGGAAGTTGGCGGTAAAGAACGGGTTTATGAGCCCCAGTCAGTTGCAGGAAGTGATGGAGGTTCTATCACAAGACCCTGTGATTTCGTTTGATGAGGCGGTGATTAAGCGCGGGTATATGGGGCAGGAGCAGTTGAAAGCGATTAAATTGGCTTATGAGAGACTTGAGAAAGACAAAGAAAAAAAGGAGATGGCTGTTACAGGTTATGAGATTCTTTCAAAGGTTGGCGAAGGTGGTCTTGGAGTGGTTTACCGTGCGCGACAGTTGTCTATGAACCGAATCGTTGCTCTCAAAATACTCCACAAGAAATGGGTTGATGACGAGGAGTTCCGAAAACGGTTTTTGCTCGAAGCGAGACTGTTAGGAAAATTGAACCATCCTAATCTCATTACCGTTTATGATGTCGGTAGAGAAGACTGGAAATACTATTTTTCGATGGAATTCGTTGAGGGGAGGACAGCAGAAGATATTATTGAAAGAGAAGGTCCGATGGAGCCGTCTTATGCCATCGAGATAGTCATTCAGGTGGCGAAGGTAATCAACTTTTTGAAGGACCACGGTGTCGTTCATTGTGACATAAAGCCAGGGAATATAATCATAGCAAAGGATGACATCGCCAAATTAGGTGATTTCGGTTTTGCGAGACTTGGACTCGAACTCGGGAAAGGAACGGATGAGACCGTCCTCGGGACGCCGGAATACATCTCTCCTGAACAGGCGATGGGAAGAAGAGATTTGGATTATAGAAGCGACATTTATTCACTTGGGGTTAGTCTTTTTCATATGGTTACAGGCAAGCCACCTTTTGATGGTCCTTCTGGAATCATATTGAGCAAGCACATTCGTGCAGATATTCCTGACCCGAAGGAGTTCAACAAAAACATCTCACGAGAATTATCTATGGCGATAAAGAAGATGATGGCAAAGACTCCAGAAGAACGGTATCAATCGGTTGAGGAGTTAATTGGCGACCTCGCAGTCGCGCGATTTGCGGAAGACCCTCAGGCTTCCGACTCTTTTATCGGCAGAACGACTATTCTTTCTGCAATCAAGAAAGAGAAAATGGTCTCAAAAAAGATTCAGGAAGAACTTGACGAACTCCGTACGAAGTCAGGTTCATACAAGACTTACCTCATATTCGCGGTAATTGCGCTTGTTCTTTCTATCTTTCTTAACATTTTCCTTCTCATCAAATACATCGGGAAATGACGCATCATTTTTGGGGTTTCCCTCTCCTGTCAAAACCACATAGACAGTTGCTCTCAAGAAGTTTCAGATGTTGCTTATTCGGATGTGACTATCTCATTTTTTGCGTCCATTTTTGCGTCGGATTTTCAAAGAGAGACAAAAACGAGAATGGTTAAAAAGGAATAAGTTGAAAACCTATATTGGTAGGAGTAGGATTTTAGACAAAGTGGAGTCTGTAACTTGAAAGATAAGGTTTTCTATGTCGGAATAGATGTTGGTGGAACATTCACCGATTTCGTTTTGTTTGATGGAAAGAATATAGAGGTTTTCAAGGCTCTCTCAACTCCGCATAATCCTGCTTCTGCTGTTCTTGATGGGCTCAAAACTGGAAGCCTTCCCGTTGGTTCGCACATAACATACGGCACGACAGTAGCCACGAATGCGATTCTTGAGCGTAAAGGCGCGAAAACCGCGCTTCTTACGACCGCCGGTTTCGAAGATGTTATTGAGATTGGGAGGCAGAACAGACCTGTTTTATACAGTTTAAATGTAAAAAAAGCTCCACCACTTATTCCGCGTGATTTGCGTTTTGGAATATCGGAGCGCACGCTTTCCGACGGACAGATTGAAGTTCCGATTAATGAAGAGACGCTTAAAAATGCAGTTAGGTGGGCGTTATCATCAGGTGCGGAATCGTTTGCGGTCTGTTTCCTTTTCTCTTTTAAGAATCCTGCTAATGAAAGGGCAGTGGCAACTGCATTACGCGCCGAAGGGCTTTTTGTCTCCGCCTCGAGTGAGATACTGCCGGAGTTCCGTGAGTATGAAAGGTTTTCTACCACTGTCGTAAACGCTTACACTGCACCTGTCGTTGCAAGGCATATAGAGGGATTGAAACAGTCTCTTATTGGTTATAAATTGAGTATAATGTCGTCCTCAGGTGGAACTCTTACGCCTGAACTTGCCACTTCCGAGTCTGTTCGGACGATTCTTTCGGGTCCCGCAGGAGGTGTGGTCTCTTCACACCACCTCGCAGATGTGTTAGGAATCAAGAAGATAATCTCTCTCGATATGGGAGGGACTTCAACAGACCTTTGTCTTTCCACAGGTGCAGTTCCTCGGACTAATGAGTCGAATATCGGTGGACTTGCTGTCTGTGTCCCTTCGATAAGGATACATACGATAGGTGCTGGTGGTGGCTCGATTGCGAGCGTAGACGCAGGAGGTGCGCTACGGGTCGGTCCTGAAAGTGTAGGAAGTGTGCCTGGCCCTGCTTGCTATGGCAGAAGCTCTGTTCCAACCCTGACGGATGCGAATTTTCTGCTCGGCAGGATTCCGCAAACAGGACTTCTCGGCGGAAGAATGAGACTCGATATCGAGCGCGCAAGGAAAGCGATCGGCACTATCGCCTCTTCACTGAATACTTCCGTACTCGATGCTGCCGAGGGAATCGTTCAGGTGACAGATTCGAATCTTGAGAGGGCGGTCAGAGTCATTTCTGTTGAAAAAGGGCATAACCCACGCGAGTTTACACTTATCGCTTTTGGTGGCGCTGGTCCGTTGCATTCGGCGAATCTTGCAATGAGGCTTAATATCAAGAAAGTCATCATTCCGAAGTTTCCAGGCGCTTTCTCCGCACTCGGCTTGCTCTTCGCTGATGTTGTCAGAGACTATTCTCTTACGGTTTTCAAAAAAACAGAAGCGAAACGCGGTGAAGAGTTTCAGCACCTTTTTGAACCGCTTATTAAAAAAGCGAACTATGAAATGTCAAAAGGAGGGTTCAACCTCAGCGATTTAACATATATTAAGAGTCTGGATATGCGCTATGTTGGGCAATCATACGAAATAAATATTCCACTTGTGTCCACTCTCGATGAGCATTTTCATAGGGCACATAGAAAGGAATTCTCATACTGTGACAGAAGCCGAGAAGTGGAAATAGTCACAATCCGCTTGCGCGTTGTCGCCAAATCTCCGAAGCCTCGATTAGTCAAGAAGCCTGTTCGTCCGCGAAAGCCTGTCGCAAAAGAGACGGAAGTTTATCTCAATGGTCGCAAGCGTATGATAAACTTGTATGAAAGAGAGAGTCTTTGTGCTGGTGATTTGCTTACTTCTCCTTGTATTGTGACTGAGTATTCTGCGACGACTTTCGTCCCGCAAGGTTTTTACGCCGAAGTGGACGCTTATGAGAACATCGTTTTGGAGATGGTATGATTACTCAAGCGGTCAGACTTGAGATATTCAAAAATATCTTTCAGGAAATCGCAGAAGAGATGGGGGTTGTTCTGCGAAGAAGCGCGTTTTCTGTAAATATAAAGGAGCGCTGCGATTTTTCCTGTGCGGTATTCGATTCCTGTGGGAATATGGTCGCTCAAGCAGCGCATATCCCTGTTCATCTCGGCTCGATGATGCTTTCAGTCCAAAGGATTCTTGGAAGCCATAAGTTTTCACCGGGCGATGTTGTGTTTTTGAATGACCCGTTTTCCGGAGGGACTCACCTGCCTGATATAACGGTAGTTTCCGCCTGCTTTTCATCGAAAGGAAAGAAGCCGCTTTTTTATCTTGCAAACAGAGCGCACCATGCGGATATTGGAGGAATCGCTCCTGGCTCAATGGCTGTTTCTACTGAAGTTTTTCAGGAAGGGCTGATTATTCCACCTACGCTCATCTGCGAGCGTGGCAGACTGCGTGAAGATATTCTTAACCTGATACAAGCGAATGTTCGGACTCCGCAAGAGCGGAGAGGCGATATTTTGGCGCAGATAGCATCTTGCCGTCGCGGGGAAGAAAGGCTATCGGAACTCCTTAAAAAGATGAAGCCTTCTGTTGTCTCATTAAATGCGCGCAGACTGCTCGATTATTCAGAGAAGATGATGCGTTCGAGTCTTTCAAAAATCCCCCTCGGCTCTTATGAGTTTGAGGATTGCCTTGATGATGACGGAATCTCTGATAAAAGACTGACGATCCGTGTTAGAGTCACGGTTTCAAGAAGAGGTGTGGTTGTTGATTTTTCTGGGACGGATGCTCAGACGGACGGCGCGGTCAATTGCACACTCGCAGTTACGCTTTCTGCTGTTTACTATTGTTTTCTTTGTCTTGCAGGCGAGATGATTCCTCCCAACTCTGGTTGTTTTAGACCTATTCGTGTAATCGTGCCTGAAGGGACTCTACTCAATCCTCGGTTTCCTGCGGCGGTTGCAGGCGGAAATGTGGAGACTTCGCAGAGAATCGTTGATGTGCTCTTCGGGGCTCTTTCGAAGGCGCTTCCTGACAAGATTCCTGCTGCTTCCTCTGGTTCGATGAGTAATGTTGGAGTTGGGGGAATTGACCCTGCAAGCGGAAAGCCGTTCACTTATTATGAGACGATAGCAGGAGGGAGTGGCGCGTCAGGAGGCTATGATGGTGAAAGCGCTGTTCAGACCCATATGACGAATACTTTGAACACTCCGATTGAAGTGCTCGAACAATCGTTTCCACTTCAGGTTCTTTCCTATCGTATCCGCACTGGTTCAGGTGGTGCGGGCAGATTTCGCGGAGGAGACGGAATAATTCGAGAAATCAAACTCCTAACGGACGCCAGGATTTCGATACTTTCAGACCGTAGGAAGTTTGCACCTTATGGTCTTTTTGGTGGAGCCTCAGGACGAAAAGGGAGGAATAGTCTTTTGCTTCCTGACGGGCGGGACTTCGAGGAGCTTCCGTCAAAAACGGTTGTTAGTGCAAGAAGCGGGACGGTGCTTCGTATTGAAACGCCTGGCGGAGGTGGATTCGGCACTCCTTGTGAACAGGATATTCCGACTGAACAAGACTGGCGCTAACGGGATTCGAACCCGTGTCCCCACCTTGAGAGGGTGATATCCTAGGCCTCTAGACGATAGCGCCTCTTTCTCTTTATTTCAACAGAGGATTTTGTTTCTGTCAAGAAGAATAGAGGGAATCTCTATTCTTACTTGGCCTCCGATTCGATAAATTTATTCAGTTCGTCGAGGTCTTCTTTCCTGAAATTAACGAACACAAGTCCGACTTCGTATTGCTTTCCTTCTTCGACTACTTCTACGCGCACGACCTTAGCAAGCCCCATAATGAAACGCTTTTTCGATGGGAGCAGGAACCGTGCAAGGATGAATTCTTCGACTGCAAACCGTTTTGAAGATAGGACGAGGATGCCGTTAGCGCTTATGTTTTTTGATTTCGAATCGCTGATGATTTCGCTTCTGCCTAATTCAGGGTTGTAATACTGGAGTTCGACCTTGACTTCGAGTTTAAGTCTTTTGAATTTACGCCGTTCAGGGTGATGAACCATGTTACACCCTCCACAAGAGAGTTGTTGGGTATTTTAATCCGCTGTAACCGTTGATTTCAACAAAAAATAATACCACTCTTAACAACAAGCAATTGATGAGACTTCAAGTTCAACAGTCTTTCTTCGAGTATTACACCGAGTGTAAAGAATTGGGATTATTTCCAGTGTGATTTTGTGAACTCTTCGGTTTCGGGCAGTCCGCCTTGAAGGATAAGGTAGCCGTTGTGCGGCTCGCGTTCGGTTATTTCGTGATTTATAGGTGTGCGCATCATCTTAAGCACTTCATCGTGCTCATCGGTATGGGCGAGGACCCAGCATAGTTTCATCAGTGCGGTTTCAGGCAGCATATTTTCGAGTGGGACGATTCCTATATCGAGTAGGTCGCGCCCTGTGTCGTAGACATACATTTGTGTATAACCCCAAAGGGTTTGGACAGTCATTACCACATGGACACCCTTTTTAATCGCGTTTTTTAGGGCAGGGTAAAGCGGCTTGTTTACATGACCGAGTCCTGTTCCTGCTATGACTATTCCGCGGTAGCCTTTCTCTACAATCGCTTCTACGAGGTCTGGATTCATACCAGGATAATAGTAAAGGATTGTGACACGGTCGTCGTAGACAGGGTCAATCACTACTTTCCGATTTTTGTCGCGAGGAAGATAGTCGTTGGTGAGATAAAGGAATGAATCGCGGCTGACGGTGCATAGTGGGATATCGCTGATTGTGCGGAAGGTGCTTCTATAAGATGAGTGCATTTTTCGGCAACGCGTGCCGCGGTGCAAGAGGCTATAAAGGTCTGAAGTGGGACCGAACATACAGATTTGGACTTCAGCGATGTTTCCGAATGCGGCGGTGCGGACCGCGTGTATCAAGTTCAACGCTGCGTCACTGCTCGGTCTGTCCGATGAGCGTTGGCTTCCGACTAACACAATCGGGATAGGACTGTTCTGAACCATAAAACTAAGAATAGCGGCAGTGTGAGCCATAGTGTCGGTGCCGTGCCCAATCACGATTCCGTCTGCGCCTTGAGCGATTTCCTCTCCGATTGCTTTTGCAAGTGCTATATACTGCTCTTTTGCCATATTCTCGGAGAAAACTCCAAACAGTTTCCTCGTTTTCAGATTACATATATTCGCTAATTCTGGGACTGAACTGTAAAGTTCGCCTGGTGTAAACGCAGGAATCACCGCTCCTGTGCGGTAGTCGAGACGAGAAGCGATTGTGCCGCCAGTTCCAAGTAGTGTGACATTACGCATTCCTGGGTTTTTGGGAAAATCTTTTTCGGGAATCTTGTAAACCGCCTTTTTGTATCCGATGACTTTTATATCGCGCACGCGGTTCACATTAACCCCGATGTTGTAACCATTGCGCATCTTTATGACGAAGTGTTGGTCATCAAAGGTTTCGCTTCGAGGGAGGATGACTCCTTCAAAAACGCTACCTGAATCGTTTACTACGCGCACCTCACTCCATACTTTTACGCCCCATTCGACGAGTTTGCTCTTCGCCAACCCTTTGTAACCTTTCAGTTCCTCTTCTTGTTCAGCCATTTCAGTCTCTCCGAGATTATTCAGAAGTTTTTTGTTTTTCAGCCTGTAGTAGTTTTTTCGTGAGAACCGCATTGACTTCGGATGCAGGTATTTTGCCTCGAAGTTTGCGCATAATCTCACCCATATAGAAATGGTGTCGTTTTTCGAACGAGCCGTCATCGGGGCAGGGATGGTTTTTTTCGACTATTTCGCTGACGAGGTTCTCCCATCCTGCATAATCGGTGTTCAATCCTTCTTCCTCGATTATCTGAGAGACTGTCTTTGAAGGTGCGGAGGCGATAAGCGGAACAATCTTCCGCCACGCTTCCCATAATGCAGGTCGTTTCGCGATGAAGTCGAAGAACTCGCACCATTTTTCGAGAGAGATTTTGTGAACGGGGACGCCTTTGCGTTTCAATCCTTTCAACCGTTCGCCAAAGAAAATACAGGTTTGTCGGAGGTTAGTGTTGTATTTTTCGACGATTGCGTCTACGAGAGCGGCGCCGTTGCGCCGAATCAAGAAACGGATTGTCTCGCGTGGCACTCCGACAGCGCCGTAACGCGCTTCGCGTGTCCAAGGCACAGGTGGAAGTGCCGCTCTCAATTTTTCTATCCGTTCTCGCATCATCGGGACTGGCGGGCTATCTGTATCAGGATACATCCTGTCAGGACCTGGCAAAATCCTCTCAAAATCGGTATGTCCATCTCTGAAAGGTTGCCGTGTTTCGTTTGGGACTCCATCGAGAGCATCTATATAGCGCAAACGAATCTCTTCCGCAGCGGTGAGGGTGTCTTCAAGTGGTCCCCAGACGATTACAAAAGAATCGTTTGGACCGCAGTTGAGTCTTTCTCTAACCGCTCGCGATTCTTCTTGCGAATTTCTGTACTTACACCAGTCCTCACTATGTAACAGGATAGGCGGTTGGTCAAGGCAGGCGATGACCCGTATTCGTCCTGCGAGTTCGAAAGCGAAATCGTAGAACGGTTGTGTCTGCCAGGAGAGTGTTCCATTAAGTCCGACGAGTTTTATTGCGCGGACGCAGAATGGACCTGCGCCGAGTTCAAGTCCAGGACGACGGTTCTCTTTCTTGACGAATTTCTCCCATTCCTCGCACCGCAGAAATTTTAACTCCGATTTTGCGAAGATGTCGGTCACATCCTCGTGTTTGATGACTATATCTTCCGGCGATTTGAAACCGCGCCTACGGAGTTCATCACGGAGTTTCAAGAGATTCATCTGTCTGATTGCTTCGCCGTGAACAAGCCTGCGCGCCCACCAAGCCTGAGGTACTCCTTTTATCTCGACCCGTCGTCCCCCGCGCACGGAAACATTCACATCTTGACGACAGGCACCGATTCCGACCCTGACATGAGCGGTGCTACGGCAGACGCGTCCAATCAGAAGAATCGCCTCAACTACTTCATCAGGCGTTCGTAGGTCTGGTCCTGTTACCGTCTCAATCAGAGGCATTCCTAAGCGGTCGGTTCTCCAGACAACGAGATGTCCTCTGTCTAACACTTCACGGCAACTGTCTTCTTCAAGGCTTACCTGCGTGATTGTCAGTTGTCGTCCAAGAAATGGCAATCGTCCGTTTACGCCGACTATTGCTGTCCGCTGAAACCCAGTCGGAATTGAGCCGTCGAGATACTGTTTCCGAGCGACATGGACTTCGTCTACGATGTCGCAGCCCAACATCAGACACTGTTCAATCGCTACATCGAGCGCCTTCTGGTTCATTAGAAACGGCGGCGTATCGTCCATCTCATAGGTGCAGACATTGCTCCTGTGCAGAAGATAGATGATGTTTTTTTTGGTTTTGAACTCCATTAACGCCGTGCCATCGTAAACACCTAATTCAGAGAGTGTGGGGCGCATATGTCTGAGAAGTGTCCCGTCGTGTTCTTTCGTGTAGACTCCAGCAGGGCATCTGCAGAACAGTTTTTCTTCCGTCATCAGTTGCTGGTGGACTTCCAGCCCTGATATTAACCCAACTTCGGCGTAATCCAAAGGATACTCTAACGGGTCTTTAAGCATAAATCCCAATGTTCCTCTTTTGTTTTTTTCTGCATTATAGGAATCAGAAATAGAAAATCGAGTAAAAAATCATCTATCTTTATTGCGAATAGGTTCTGAATCTTATCAGGCCTGACGCAAAAACGGCAAGCATTTTATAAGTGATATTGATATGGAATCAAAAAGCGCGGCTGACGGGGCTCGAACCCGCAACCACCGGATCGACAATCCGGCACTCTAACCAATTGAGCTACAGCCGCACTTTCTGGTGGGCGATATTGGACTCGAACCAATAACCTTCGGCTTGTAAAGCCGACGCTCTTACCAATTGAGCTAATCGCCCAAACACTTAAATTAGAATACTGACTTTTGTCTCCATTGTCAAGCCGTCCTTCTATTTTTTTCGCTTCTTCGAGTTCACAATTAAAAGGAGAGAGAGGAGAATTTTGCGCTACTTTTGAAACTGAATGAAATATGTGATAATATGGTATATAGTAATAGAGTAAGGTTAAAGAGGAGTAGGAGTATTGAGAATGCGACAGTTTCTTTTCGTTTTCGTTTTTATGGTTATTTTGATTAGTCTATTTGCGGCGGATGAGAATGAGGTACTCAAAAGGTATAAGAAGGAGTTGACCCAGCCGTCTGATGGGAATCCGACGGTGGCAGACCAAACGCGTTCGATGATTGTTTGGGAGTTACGGCAGTTTAAGACCAAGACAGCGGTTAACGGACTGCTTGATGTTTTTCAGAACGACCCGTCGCAGGATGTCAGAATATACGCTTTGTTTGCGCTGGCTGAAATTGGGACATATGAGTCGTTTTGTGCGCTAATAGAAGCGCTGATTTATGAGGAGGGGAGTTCAAGTATGAAGCGGCGTGGTCCGACCTGCGCTGCGCCGAACAACGAAAAATACCAATACATTCCCGACGCAGTCTTCGGAGCATTCAATAAAATCGGCAAGGAAAAAGTGGGCGAATATGTTAAACAAGTTTTGGGAGATAAGGGCAAAAAAGGGTTGATTCCTTTGGTTCTCAAAGTGGCGGTTGAGATGAAGGTTTCAGGACTTGATGAATCTCTCTTAACTCTCTTGAAAGAAGAGAAAAGATTTATAGTTGATGTTATGCGGTGCATTGTGAACATCGGAGAAAAAAAAGAGGTTTTTAAGGAGGCGGTTGCTATTGGTCTCCAGGAGAAGGAATATCCTGCACGGGTCTTGAGTGGGACATTGCTTAAAAGACTGGGGATAGAGGATGGCGTATTAGATTATGCGAAGAAATTGATTGCTGATAAGGTCTGGCAGGTGCGGGCGGCGGTTATTGAGAGTTTGGCGAATTTCAAAGTCAAGGAGAGTGTGGATATTTTGATTGAAGCCCTCCCAAAAGAAGAAGGACGATTAAGGGCGGATATTGCGTATGTGCTCAGAAGTCTCACAGGGAAGTGGTTCGCAGACGATGTTCAAGGATGGACGGACTGGTGGAAGGTAGCAAGAGACAAATTTGAGTTCCTAAAAGAAGAGGTTAAGATGGATAAAAAGGAAGAAGGAATCAAGCCGAGTAAATATAGAACAGAACCTGCGACATACTATGGTATGGAAGTGCTATCGAGCAGGGTCTGTTTTTTGATAGACACATCTGGCTCAATGGAGGAAGCAGCGGAACTCGTCATCGAGGGGAAACTGTACAAAGGGACGAAGTTGGATATTGCGAAAGGCGAGTTGTGGAGATGTCTTGAGAAACTGACTCCGAAGGTGAAGTTCAACATAGTAACATTTCACACGGAATACTCGGCGTGGCAGGGGAAGTTAGTGAAAGCGACTGATGAGGTGAAGAAATCTGCTGTGAATTTCATTTCGAAATTGTCGCCGCAGATGGACACTAACATTTACGACCCACTTGAGTTTGCGCTCAATGACCCAGAAGTTGACACAGTCTATCTGTTGTCTGATGGACTACCGAATACAGGGAAAGTTCCGACTCCAGAAGCGATTTTAAGGAAAGTGCGTGAAGTGAACGCAACCCGTAAGGTAGTCATCAATACAATCGCATTCGGTAAGGATGCAGGAATAGACTTCTTGAAGAAGTTGGCTGCGGAGAATGGTGGAAAGTTTACAGATATGACAGGAAGGAAGTAATAATGAGGAAGATTGCTTTTGCGAACCAGAAAGGTGGGGTCGGGAAAACGACCTGCTGTGTGAATCTTGCGGCTGCATTTGCGCTTGCAGGTAGAAAGACTCTTCTCATCGACTCTGACCCTCAGGCTAATGCCTCGATTCATCTTGGTGTGGATGTCCATACTTTGAAGAGTTCGCTTTACGATGTGCTTGTGGGCGGGGTGCGGATTGAAGATATCCTCGTTAAAGATGTGAGAAAGAATCTCGACTGTGTTCCTTCATCTATTGATTTGTCAGGAGTAGAGGTTGAGTTGGCGAACGCAGTTGGAAGAGAAATGGTTTTAAGAAACGCACTCGATTTGTTTTTGAGCGCGAACAGCGGCTACGAGTTCGTCGTCATAGACTGCCCACCTTCACTCGGTCTCATTTCAATCAACGGTTTTTGCGCTGTGGATGAGGTATTCCTCACAGTCCAGACAGAGTTTTTCGCCTTGCAGGGGATCTCGAAATTGATGGAGGTGGTATCTCTTGTCAAGCGGCGGTTGAATCCTGCGCTGCGAATAAGCGGAGTCATTGCTACAATGGTTGATGCGAGAACAAACTTAAGTCAGGAGGTGCTCGAAGACCTGCGTAATTTCTTCGGAGAGCGATTATTCAAAGCGACAATCAGAAACAATGTCCGCTTGGCGGAAGCCCCTGGGTTTGGAAAAACGATATTTGAATACGACCCCCAGTCTCACGGTGCGGAAGATTTCAAAGCGTTAGCAGATGAGATACTTTTACGCGAACCATCTTGTTCAGTAGGGTCATAAAAGAATCATAAATATATACTTCTTCAGCCGAAATTTCTTAAAACCTCCACTTGAGTCTGTTAAAATTCAGAACTTGTGTTTTGGAGGTCTATCGGTTATGGTATGGCGGATTGGATTTGTTGTTCTGTGCGTGGTGGTAGCAGTTTTTGTCTCTCAGCAGGTTTTTTCGCAAGGAAAGGGCGAATTGAAGATTGGCGTCGTTGACCTTGAAAGGATTTCAAACAAATATGAGAAATGGCAGAAGTTTCAAGATGAATTGATGGACGATGAGGAGAAGTTCAACAAAGAACTTGAAGCGAAGCAGCAGGCTGTGCAGAAGGAAATGGCAAAGCATGAAGAACGGCTTCGGAAACTTTCACCATCTTCGCAAGAATATTTTGATGTTTCGGAGAAGATTGAAGAGTTAAAATTCAGTTATCAGCAAGAGCAGAAGCGGGCGTATAATGCGGTTAAGATGAAGGCAGAAGAGATGGCAAGAGAATTGTTGAGTGATATAGAGAAGGCGGTTGAGGGTTATGGGAAACAGTTCGGGTTTACAGCAATCTTCAGAAAGGAGGCGGTTGCTGTTGAAAAACTTTCGTGGGTGGAGATTCGTGGCTACGCAGGACGGAAGTTCGTTCTGTATGCAGATAGCGGAATAGATATAACAGAAGATATCATTAAGTTGTTGAATGAAAAATATCAGAAGGAAAAGCAAGGCAAGTAGGGTTAGGCGCAAAGGTGATGGATACTAATATGGGGGTCTCTGCGGGCGAGTTGGCGAAGTTGTTAGGTACGACGCTTAAAGGAGATGAAAGTGTAATGGTTGGTGGAATTGCCGCTCTTGATGTGGCAGGCGAGAGTGACCTCTCGTTTGTCGCTCAGGAGCGGTATGTCGAGTTTGTTTCAACCACAAAAGCGCGCTGCCTCATTATCCAAAAAGGAGCGGATTTGAGAATCCCGGAAGGGAAGACTCTGCTTGAAGTAGATAATGTAGAGGAAGCGGTCGAGAAAGTGGCGGAAGTTTTGTACCCGCCAAAGGTCGAGTATCCTATGGGATTCATCTCTCCTTATGCGAGCATTGCCCCAAACTCCGTAATTGGCGCGGATTGTTATATTGGTCCTTTCTGTGTAATTGAAGAAAATGCTGTTGTTGAGGACGGAGTAGTCTGCGTTGCACAGGTGTATGTCGGCAGTAAAGCATTTGTAGGTGAAGGCTCATTTCTTTTTCCGGGCGTCTATATTGGGGAACGCTGTAGACTCGGAAAGCGGGTTGTGGTACATTCTAATTCCGTTATTGGGTGTGATGGATTTGGCTACAGACAGCGGAAGTGTGGTGATGTAGTGGAACATTCAAAGTTGAGACATTTCGGTATCGTTGAGATAGAAGATGATGTTGAGATAGGCTCGTGTGTCTGTATTGATAGGGCGCGCTTTGACAAAACGCGGATAGGAGCAGGGACAAAAATTGACAATCTCGTGCACATCGCCCATAATGTTCAGGTTGGGAAACGGAATCTTCTGGTGGCGCAGGTGGGGATTGCAGGGAGTGCGCGGCTCGGTGACGATGTTATTGCTGCTGGACAGGCTGGAATTGACGGGCATATTAAAGTTGGAAACAAAGTGCGTGTGGCAGGAAAGGCAGGCGTTACGAAGGCCATTCCAGACGGAATGACGGTTGCAGGATACCCTGCGCAGGAGCACATAAAAGAGAAAAGAGTGCGTGCTGCTATACGCGCTTTGCCTGAATTGATGAAAAGGATTAAAACCATCGAACGGACAATAGGGAGAGAGTATGGTAATTCTACAAAAGACAATGAGGACTCCTGTTGAGGTTAGCGGGGTCGGATTACATACCGGTATAAATTGCAGGATGAGAATACTTCCTGCCGATGTAGACACTGGAATCGTATTTGTTCGTGTAGATGTTGAAGGGAGACCTACTGTTCGCGCTTCATATAAAAATGTTATGGAGGAGCGGAGACGGACTGTTTTGAGTGAAGATGGAATAAAGATTCAGACTGTGGAACATTTAATGGGGGCACTTTACGGTGCAGGAGTAACGAATGCGAAAGTCGAATTGGATGCGGAAGAAGTGCCTGATTTTGGTGGTAGTGCAGCGCCACTTTATCAAGCGATTCTTGAATCAGGAGTGGTTAGCCAAGCAAAAGCCGCAAATATCTTAAGAGTGGGGCAGGGCGTGAGAGTCGAAGAAAAAGATGTTTCGATTACCGCAGAACCTTCTTGCAGGTTAGAAGTGGTTTACAATATGAAGTATGATGAGCTACAGCTCGAACTCTCATCAAACTACATTGAGGGAGAAGACGATTTCGATAGCATTGTTGCAAGCCGCACATATTGTCTTAAAAGCGAGGTTGAGCTACTTCGGGAGATGGGGTTAGGAAAAGGTGCGAAGAGGGAGAATATACTTGTTCTCGGAGAAGATGGGATAGAAAAATGGCGTAATGAAAGCGAGCCTGCGAAGCATAAGATATTGGACTTCATTGGTGATATGGCACTTTCTGGAGCGCGGGTTATTGGGCGGTTTGTTTGTAACAAAAGTGGTCACAGGCTTAATAGGAGGATGTTAGTTATGGTGGCGGAAGAATCGGTTAAGACGAAGGCTGAGAGCGACATTATTGAGATTGAGCAGATAATGGAGATAATACCTCATCGGTTTCCATTTTTGATGGTTGACCGTGTCGTCAAAGTTGACGGTAGCCGTTTCGCGGTCGGGGTAAAGAATGTGACTATCAACGAGCCGTATTTTCAGGGCCATTTTCCAGGCCGTCCTGTGATGCCTGGTGTGTTGCAGATAGAAGCGATGGCGCAGTTGGCAGGCGTTCTTCTTATGCGCGAAGGCTCTTATAAGGGCAAACTGCCGTTCCTTATGGGTGTTGACGGAGTGAAATTCAGACGGGCGGTTGTTCCAGGTGACCAGTTAGTGCTTGAGGCAGAGACGGTACGAGTAAGAGGGCGTTCGGGTGAAGTGAAGACGAGGGCGCTTGTTGATGGCAAAGTTGCTTCTGAGGCTGTTATCAGGTTTATGCTTGTTGACAAGAACCGGACTCCTGATACTGAGACTTGATGATGAGGCATTGAGAATGAGCAAGATAGATTCAACGGCGATAATACATAGTAGTGCTGAGATTGATGAAGATGTGGAGATAGGTCCCTACTGTATTGTAGGGAAACGCGTAACGATTGGCGCAGGTTCGGTTTTAATGGCTCATTCGGTCGTTGCCGAAAACACGACGCTTGGGAAAAGGAATAAAGTTTTTCCTTATGTTGTGCTTGGAACTCCTGCGCAGGACTTAAAGAGTTCAAGCCCTGATAACGAACTCATTATTGGCGATGATAATGTGTTCCGTGAGTTCGTCACTGTTCATCGCGGAACGGAGCACGATTTAGGCAAGACGGTCATAGGAAATGGGAACTATCTTATGGCTTATGTTCACATAGCGCACGATTGTGTTCTCGAAGATGGAATCATAATGGCGAACGGAGTACAGATAGGAGGTCACTGTTACATTGAGCGATATTCGAACTTTGGAGGACTTGCTGCACTGCACCATTTCGTTACAGTAGGACGGTATAGTTTTGTAGGTGGGCTTACGCGGATTGTCCGGGATGTTCCGCCGTTTATGATTGTAGAAGGGAATCCTGCAGAGGTCCGAAGCGTTAACTTTGTTGGATTGAAAAGAAGAGGATTCTCTGCGGAAAGAGTCGAATTGTTGAAAAAGGCTTTTAAGATTCTGTTTTATGAAAGACTGCCATTGTCGGCAGCAATAGAAGAAGTAGAAAATAGTCTTCCGAAGAATGAAGATATCACATATTTGATAGAGTCTCTTAAAAGGACTATGAAGGGAAAGTCTGGAAGGGCAAGGGAGATTACGAGATGGAAGGAAGAGGAAAGGAAAGAAAGTTAAGATTAGCCGTGATAGGTGTTGGGCATCTTGGAAAAGCCCATGCGAGGATCTATTCTGAGATTGATGGTGTTGAACTTGTCGGTGTAGTTGATATAGACCGAGCAGCGGCTAATTCTGTTGCAGATAAATTGGGAACTCGCGCCTTTTACGACCATAAGGATGTTTTGGATGCTGTTGATGCGGTTAGCATTGTTGTGCCGACTCACAAACATTACGAGATAGCAAAAGAGTTTTTGCAGAGAGGAATCAATACTTTTCTTGAGAAGCCGATGACGAGAACGGTTGAGGAAGCGGAGGAATTGGTGGAGATTGCGCGGAATAAAAACTGCGTTTTACAAATAGGGCACATCGAGAGATTCAATCCTGCTGTGATTGCTGTAAAAGATTTGATGAAAGAGCCACGGTTCATCGAGTGTGACCGAATTAGCAAATTCAGTTTCCGCTCATTAGATATCGGTGTAGTACTTGATTTAATGATACACGACTTGGACATTGTGCTTACATTCGTGAACTCTGAGCCTGAAGAAGTGGAAGGAGTCGGGCTTGCAGTTTTCGGTCCATACGAGGATATGGCATCAGCGCGGATAAAATTCAAAAATGGATGTCTTGCGTATTTGCGTGCGTCACGGATTTCAAACAAAAGTATGCGGAAGATAAGAGTTTTTCAGATTGATTCATATCTCTCGATAGATTACGCGGAGAGAACCGCCAAAGTCTTCAAGAAAAAAGCGAATATTACTGCTTTGAGAGAGGAGATTGCATCTTTACCGAAGAAGAGTTTATCTCTTGAGGAGGCGCAGAAATATCTGTTTGAGAATCTGATAGACATAAAGGAAGTGGCGATTACCGAAGATGAAGAGCCTTTAAGACTCGAGTTGGAGTCCTTTGTAGAATCTGTGCAGGAAGAGAAACCTCCTGTTGTTTCTGGTGAGTTGGGCTTGAGGACGATGCGCCTTGCTCATCGCATTTTGAAATCCATCAAAGAGAATAGTTATGCAGCACCCATCGGTTCTGATATGCGCAGGTGAAGCGTCAGGCGACTTGCACGGCGCTAACCTCGTCAAAGAGATGAAAAGACTGCTTCCTTCCGTCTATTTCTTCGGAATCGGCGGGAAGGAGATGAAAGATAACGGAGTAGAAGAGATAGCGGACTTGACGGACAAGGCGTATGTGGGGTTCGTCGAAGGTTTCGTTCCGTATTTAAGCATAGCAAGAGTATTTTTCCGTATAGTTAAGGTCGCAAAAATGCGCAAGCCTACCGCCGCGATTCTCATTGATTTTCCGGAATTCAATATGCGGCTTGCGAAAAGACTTCATCGTCTTTCAGTTCCTGTAATTTACTACATAGTGCCGCAGGTATGGGCTTGGCGCAAACACAGAGTTGGAATTTTAAGAGACTATGTTGACCTCGCAATACCGGTTCTCCCGTTAGAAGAGCCGTTTTTACGGCGGTACGGGGTAAATGCCCACTTTCTGGGACATCCATTACGGGACTCCATCGTCGTTACGGAGCGCGAATCGGCGCTTAAGGGCAAAAGGCCGTTGATAGCACTTCTTCCAGGGAGCCGAAAGAGAGAGATTGACAAATTGATGCCTCCTATGAACAGGGCTGCGCAAATCATCAGAAGGTATGTTGACTGCGACTTCGCAATTGCGAAGGCAAAATCCGTAAGTTACGAACTCATTAGACGCTATTCCGACCTTCCGATAGTTGAAGGCGTGTATGAACTTTACCGTGACGCTGATGCGGCGCTTATCTCCTCAGGTACTGCCACGCTCGAAGCGACTTTAAACCTTTTACCGTTCGTCTCCGTTTACCGAGTCTCTCCTTTGACATACCATCTTTTGAGAATGCTTATCAATGTGCGGACATATTCTTTGACCAACATCATAGCAGGAAAGCCTGTTGTAAAAGAACTCCTTCAATGGAGGGCTACGCCCGAGAGGATGGCGACCGCTGTTATCCAACTCCTTGACTCTGAAAAAAGGAGGAGTACAATAGAGGAAATGAAGAATGTTGTTCGAAAAATAGGTCCTCCGGGTGCGGTTCGGCGGATTGCAACTACGATTTGCGAATTTTTAAGGAGGCTATAATGCGAGAAGAATTTGAGATGCTGAACATTCAGATGGAGTTGGACGAGAGGGGCAAGATAAAAGCGACCGCATCGGGTATGCTTGGCGAGATAGCGACACCTTATCTTAAATATATTGTTGATGTTTTGAACAATCTTAAAGTGATTGCGAAGAAAGACGGCAGGAATGTCTATAATCTCTATAATCCGCCACAACCTTCTAAGGCGGGTATGCGTTCTCTTGAGCGCAAACTGAAAGAGAGGGTCTTCGGTTTTGTTTTTCCTGCGACAGGCAATCTCGCCATTACGATGCGCTGTCAGTGTAAGTGTGTCCACTGTTCCGCGGCGAGATTCTTTGACCCTTCAAAGAGAGAACTGACGACGGAAGAACTGAAACGCGTAATAGACAGCACATTGAATCTCGGCGCGAATCTTATAATCTTCGTTGGTGGTGAACCTCTCTTGCGAGACGATTTATATGAACTTTTGTCTTATGTTGACAAAAACAAAGCAATCACTTCGATATTCACGAACGGTTTGCTACTCGATAAGAAAACTGCACGGCGGTTGAAAGAGGCAGGGCTTGACAACCTTTATCTTTCGATTGACAGTCCTATACCAGAAGAGCATAACAGACTGCGCGGAGTAAAGGGGCTTTTCGATAAGGCGATAGAGGGAGCACTTTTTGCGAAAGAAGAAGGAATACTTATAGGGCTTTCCACTTATGCAACCCGCGAAAGAATCGACAACGGAGAACTTGAAGAGTTGATGAAATTCGCGCAAAAGACAGGCTTTAACGAGGTGACCATTTTTGACTGCATTCCGTCAGGCAGATATTTAAGGAACACGGATTATATTTTGACTCCTGACGAGAAGCGCAAAGTTGTAGAACTCCAGCAGAAATATCACAATTCTGACCATCCTATGGGCGTGATTGCGCAAGCGTTTGTGAACTCACCTGAAGGCGCAGGTTGTTTCGGTGCTTTCTCACAGTTTTATATGACCCCATACGGTGACATTAACCCTTGTGATTTTAATCCTATTTCGTTCGGAAATGTTCTTAAAGAGCCGCTTGAAAAAATCTGGTATAAGATGGTTCATCATCCTGACTTCTGTTACCGACATGCAACCTGCAGGATGCAGACCACATCTTATCGGAAGAAGTATATAGACGGTATAAGTGACGAGGAGATTCTTCCTGTTCCGATAGAGAGATACGACGGTCGTCAGCCCTTGCCGAGGACGGAGTTAAAAAAACGGGTCGACCCGATAACCGAAACGATTGGCCGTTGAAAAACCGATTGCGCTCTGCGAAATTCCTTGAGAGTAAGCAGGGCAGGTTTGTTATTTCGGTCAGCAAAAAATCCTATACTTTATTATGACAATTCACCCTCTTCCTGCTCGTATTATTTTATTGAGGTTAGAGGAGTGGCATTATGAGCAAGGTTTTGCAGGTTGGAATTCTGGTTTGCGCTCTTATTTTAACATTCTGGGTAGTGTCTGAATTTTCAGACCTAAAAGGAGGGTGAGGACCCAAAGGATGTCCGCCCGTGCCGCGGCCTACACCAAAACCACCTACTCCACAACCGACTCCGAGACCGAATCCGACGCCAACACCGAATCCGACTCCGAAACCGAATCCTGGTGAGCCTCAACCGAACCCTCAACCGAACCCAGGACAGCCACAGCCTTCACCTGCACCGAAAGAGCAGGTGAATAAGGAGATTACTTGGAGAGAACTTGAACCACTCCAACTTACCCAGCAGGTACTCCGCGAAACGAAATTTTTTAAGCACTTCAAAGAAGTTGGAGATAAGAGCATAGAAGACCTTGAATTTACAAAGCCGATTATAGTTTTCTTCTATGCACCTGATGATGTTCAAGGTAACGATGCGGAGAAAAAGAAAAAGATAACGAAAGAACTCGCTGACCTCTTCAATTCCGATACAATCAAATCGCACGCTGACCAGTTCCATTGGTTTAAGTGTGATGTAACGAAATTGGACAAGGCGATGCTCGCTTTTTACCTTTTGAGTGGATACCCTTGCGTAATGATAGTTGACCTTAAAGGAATCCATTTCTGGCACAGTTCGGGTGATTTGAAAGTAGATTATTTTGAGAAGAAAATCGTTGCTGCGCTTGAGCGGTGTGATTTGCTTCGGAAGATGAAGGAGAAGGAAGCGAGCAAGTAAGCGGTTTGCGTTAGAAGATTTTTGCGAGCCCCATCTTACAGGTGGGGCTCGTTTTTTGTCACTTAAAAAGGGAATGAGGGTAGAGAGAAGATGGAGATTTAACTTGACAGTCGGTTCATTTTGATGGTTTAATTTCGTAATAGGAAGATTGGGTGTGAGGGGATGAATATGAGCAGATATTCATTTAGTTCGGTGCTTATTGTTTTACTTGTAGTTGGTTTTTGTGGATGCGGAACGGTAGAGGTAGCGGTTGAGCGTTACGCACCTCCTGTATGGGATGTGGAAGGATTAAACAGACTCAAAATTGCACCGATGGTCGGATTCGGCGAGACTCACCGCGGTCTTGCGCTTGACCTTGCATATAATATCGCCTCTTTCCTGAAAGAATCAGCCACTTATCAGGCGATTGATGTTATACCCTTTTCTTCATCCAGTCCTATAAGAGGGAAAGATGGTGAAACGATACTCGCTCCGAACGATGCGCTTCAATTGTTGAAAGATGCGGATGCAGTCTTAACGGTACAAGTCCTTTCGTTCTCTTGTCGTGTGGAGATGAGCAGAATCAGAATGGGAGTAGGAGTTGGCTACGGAGCGCCTGAATGGTCTGTTACTGGAATGAGTATTCTTGATGATTTTTCGTTGGTCAAAAGTAGTGCTGTTGTCGCATTCGGGTTATATTGTATGCCTGATGGTGCGCTTAAAGAGAGACTCATTTGTGCTCCTACGGTGAAACTGTCGTATTCAGAATATGTATACGACAGAGGAAGGGGGGGCTATGAGATATTTGATATGGTCAGTAATGAGATTCTTTGTCATCTCCATATACATCGTTCAGTTGTGAAAAGAAAGTTTATGGAGAGTCATCTTAGAGAAGTCTCTTATGCAGCGGATGCGGTTCTATGCGGTAATCTTGACAAGGCGGAGGAGGTGCTTGCAGACGGCATTAATAGACATCCTGATGTGCTTGAACTCGTTTATGATTATGCGGTGGTGTTAGAAGCCAAGAGGCGTTATCAGGAGGCTCTGAAATTCTATAAGCGGGCGCAAGAACTCGCAGGTGCTGGCTCTTTTGCAAGCGAAATTGAAGATGTGGAGCGAAGTATCACCGCTTGGAAGTTCTATAATCAGCGGAAGAGTGTGGTTACTCCATCACAACCTGCTCATCCGCCTACGCCGCAACCGGAACCCAAAAAATGATGGAGTTTTTCCAAACTCTCCTAAATGGCTTTCTTCTCGGTCTTGCGTCGTTGCCTGTATGTGCGACTTGTTACATTCTGTTTGTCCCTGTAATCCTTGTCGAATCACAGACAGGTATTCGTTCTTCGTTCCGTTTCCTTTCACTGTTCGCAGGAGGTAGGCTTATAGGGTATGTATCGGTCGGCGTTGTTGCGGGATTAGTTGCGCCTGCCGTCCCTTTCGTCGCAAGAGGCGAATTCATTGGTATAGCATATATTCTGCTCTCATCTTTGATGTTTCTCTGGCTCATCCGACACGCAAGCCTCAAGACGGTTTCTTGCAAACCCTCGTCCAAGAATCCGCTCCTTTTTGGTTTTTTGAGCGGGCTTTCGCTTTGTCCACCATTTCTGGCTGCGGTAGTGCTTTCGCTTCGTTATGGTGCAGTCTTAAAAGGCGTTGCCCTTTTCCTCGGGTTCTTCTTCGGCGCCGTTTTGCCAATGTTCGTTCTTTCGTTGAGTGGGCTTGTCTCTCGATTCGAAATAGTAAGAAGAATCGGACAGGTTCTCTCCGCTCTTATCGCGTTTTCGCTCCTTGCGCAGGGGACTGCTCTACTTGCACAAACTGTCCCGAAGATGACAATAACAGGAGGTGAGAGGGAAAAGATTTTTAAATCGCTTGTTCCTAATGCGGATTCTTTTAGCGGGGGACTTGCGCAGAAAGACGCACCCCAATACTATGTCGCTTATGACAAAGAAAGAAAGCCTATCGCTGTTCTCTTTTTTACCGACGAAGTCGCACCAGAAGTAGAAGGTTACGGTGGGAAGGTGCCCATCTGTGTTGCTTGCGATACACAACTCCGAATCAAAAATCTTATGTTCCTGCCAAACGGCGAAACACAGGAGTTAGTAAAAGAGATGTTTGAAGATTCATTTTCGAAACAGTATATCGGCAAGACTCCATTAGACGATTTTAAAGCAGGAGTGGATGTAAAAGGAATAAGCGGTGCGACTATAACGACCGATGCTATCAATCGTTCAATCAAACTGTCGCTTTTCCGCATTTCTCATGCCTACCTGCCTTTTCCGACTGATACGTCTTTGCCTTCGGTGTGGGAATTCAAGATTGAGAGAGTGTTGGTGGTAAGTATCTTCTTTGTGGCAGCTGTTCTGGTTTACATCTTAAAAGCGCAGAAACTGCGGCTTTTGCTTCTCGGCACTTCCGTCGCTGTATTGGGGTTTTATTTCAGAGCATTTATGATAACTGCGCAGAATGTAATGGATATATTTGTCAGGCGGAGTTATCCGCAGAAAGTGGAGTTTATCGTACTCGGCGTCTGCGCAGTAGTTGCGTCGTTTCTATTCGGGCGGCTTTACTGCGGTAGTATTTGTCCATTCGGAGCATTGAGTGAACTCTTATGGATAATCTTTCCTTTCAAACTCAGAGTCTCTTTTAAGACGGTGCTCTCTTTAAGGTGGGTGAAATATGGGGTTTTAGGAGCGTTGATTCTGCTTGCTGCAGCAGGCTCCTCTTTTTACTTCGCTGCTCAACTTGAGCCCTTTGCCGCTGTCTTTATTGGCACCTCGTTCCCTGTGCTCATTCTCGCTATCTCGATTCTCGTCCTTTCGACCCTCTTTTACAGGTTTTACTGCCGTTTTTTATGCCCTGTTGGTGCAGTGATGGAATTGCTATCTTCTATGCGGATTCTCCGATTAAGAATTCCTTCATCTTGCAATAACTGCGGAACCTGTGTGAAAAACTGTCCATCTGAGTCTCTCTCGCTTAAAGACGAGAAACTTTACTATAACCCTGCTCTTTGTTTTAATTGTTTGAGTTGTAGCGTTGTAAGGGGAAATAGAGGGTGCGGACAAGAAAGGGAGAAAAACAGGTGAAAAAAGAGCGTCCGTCTTGGGATGTTTATTTCCTGAGGATTGCGCAGGATGTAGCAACCCGTTCGACTTGCATTCGTCGTTCCGTTGGTGCATTACTCGTTCTTGACAAGCGAATCCTCGCGACAGGATATAATGGCCCTCCATCAGGGTTGCCGCACTGTACAGAGATTGGATGTTTAAGAGAGGAACATAAGATACCGTCTGGCGAGAGACACGAACTTTGCCGTGGACTTCACGCTGAACAGAACGCATTGATTCAAGCGGCAATCTATGGCGTTCCAGTAAAAGGCGCTACTCTCTACTGTACTAATACACCCTGCGCACTCTGCGCTAAAATGCTCATAAACGCTGGCATCAGGAGAATAGTTGCTCTTGAAGATTATCCTGACGATTTTGCGAAGCAACTCTTGAAAGCTGCAGGTGTCGAAGTTCATCTTTTGAAAGAGTGACTTTTGATTCCGGTTCTATCATCCCTTCTTTGGTGCTTTCCCTTCGCAATATCTTTTTATACTTGACCAGAATGAAGGCGTAAGTTATATTTGAAAATGCGGTTTTGGGGGTATTTTAATGAATCTGCGTGTAGCGGTCATTTTTTTGTTTATGTGTCTCGCGTTCACGGTAGTGTTTGCCGAAGGAATAGAGTGGAACACTTCGCTTGACGATGCTGCGAAGAAAGCAAAGGAAGAGAACAAACTTCTGTTCGTGTATTTTTCAGGTCCGGATTGACCTTGGTGTGAAGTTCTCCAGGAGGAGACATTCAGCAAAGAGAGTTTTCAGAAGTTCGTTAAAGAGAGATTCATACCTGTTAAGATATTCAGCGACGATAAGACGAGAAAATTGTTTCAACAATATAAGGTGCAGGGCATTCCACAGGTCCTGATTATGGACACGGAAAAGAAAGAACTAGTGCGTGTCGTCGGCTTCAAAGGGGCGAGAGAGTTCGTAAGTTCTATAAACGACACTTTTGATGGGAAGAGAGAGCAATCTGAAGCAGAAGAGGCGCTGAAAAAGGATGAGAACGATGTCGAAGCCCATTACAAGTTAGCGGACGCTTTAAGAAAACTTGCCAAGATTGAGGATGCATTGAAACACTACGAAAAAGTTATTGAGTTGGATAAGGAGAATCAGAAGGGATTAAAAGTGAAGGCGCTCTTTCGTTTGGGTGAAGGGTTACTTGTTAAAGCGAGGAGAAACGAATTTGTTGAAGCCTTGAAAAAGGCGGAGGAAAAATTCAAGGAAGTGGAGAAACTCGATGCTGAGAAGAAAGGAGGTTTTGCCGACAGGATAGAGTTTTATCGTCTTGTGGCGAAGGTATCAAAGACTATAACGATGGATAGGCGTGGTAAAGTATCTCTATTGGCAGGCAAGAAACCCGAAGACGCTAAACAGTGTGGGGAAGAGTTAAGCAGTTTCGCTCAGAAATATCCAGATAGCGAGTATGCTCCATCTGCGTTGTATCAATCGCTTCTTTTGTATGAGGCGGTGGAAGATTATGCTAAGGCGGTTGAGCAGTTGGATAAATTGCTTAAAGATTACTCTGATACTCAGGTTGCCTTTGCGGCAAAACAGCGGAAAGAGGAACTGATGGAGAAAGTGAAAGAGAAGAAAGAAGAACCGAAAGAAGAAGGAAAATAATGCTGTTTTTGGCGGAGTTTTTTAAGGATGGGAGAGGACGAAAAGAAAGATTCCAAACCATCAGGGCGAGATGTGTTTTTTGAAGAAGAGATTCTGAAGAGCATTGTACAAGAAACTGAGATAGAAGAAGATAGGGTAAGGAAGATTTTGAATACTTTTATCGAATCTCTCAAGAAAGCCCTTGTTTCTGGTAAACGTGTTATATTGCCTGAATTCGCTTCTTTACAGGTGGTTGAACAAAAAGCGAGCATAGTGCGTGACCCTCAAACAGGAATTCGTTACATCAGCCCTGCGAAGAAGGTTCTCTCTGTGGCGGCAGAAGGAAAGTTTAGAGATGAGGTTGAGGCGAGCAAGTTAGCGAGTATCCTGTTAGTTGTGCCTAAGAACGACCCCTTTGCCAAGGTAGTGGATTTTCACTTTTCGCGTGTAGGCTGGCGCGTTTTCGTTTTAGACTCGCTTGAAGAATGTTTGCAGAAACTGAAAGAGAGTGAGCCTTACTTGTGTATTATTGACTATGCACTTGATGGTGCACCTGAACTTGTAAAGAAGATAAAATGTGACATACGCACATCAATGATACCTGTGATTTTGCTTTTCCCTCGTGGGAAAGACCCTGAGCGAGCAGAAGACTTACGCGTTTGCGGGGACGAACATCTCGCCGAACCTTTTGAAGTCTATACTCTGCTTACTCTGGCGGAGAGCGAACTCGCTCGACTTGCAGAGGAAGAGGTCATTTTTACGCAGCAAATCTGTCTTCAATTTCCGACTGATGAGGAATATATCGAGTCCTGTAGCGCATTACTCGCTGAAATGTTTAAAAATAGCGGAATGAGTGAAGAGAGACAAGTAGCATTGAACGCTGCGGTACGGGAAGCGCTTCTGAACTCCGCACAGCACGGGAACCGTTATGACAGAAACAAGCAGATAAGGATTCTCTATCTTCTTGACAAAGAAAAAGTGACTGTGGTGATAACGGATGAAGGAGACGGCTTCGATTACAGTTTTTATCTTTCAAGAAGCACCTCTTCTGACGCTGTAAGCGCTGCACGGGAGCGCTATCAGCAAGGAAGACTTGGTGGACTCGGGATTATGCTTATGATTCGCTGTACAGACAGGCTCGAATACAATGACAAAGGCAACTCGGTTACACTGATGAAATATATCCACGACCGTGTGGTGAAAGAGACTGTACCTGAGGAAAAGGCTCCTTCCGTGATGCCGCGCTCTTCCGAGGAGACTGTAATTATCTCTTCTGGGGTTGGCGATTCTGCTATCATTCATTCGGATGATTCGAATAATCCGCGAAGGAAACGGACGACACGCCGGCGCATCCGCTAAAAGTTTGAACCTTCCTCTTTTCTTTGTTTTGACAATCTACGCTGTTATTTTTCTTTTTGGGATTCATCGACAGAGACAAAGATAAGAAATAAAATAATTTAGAGGCAGTCGGTTAGAAACCGTTTTGGCTTATGGACTTTTGAGAAGGAAAGTGTATTGGGAAGCAGTTCTAAAAGGGGCAAAAATGTAGACTGACGGATTTTTCTCGGAGTTTGCACATTCCGTAGTGAACAAAGAAGACTTTTGAAAACGGAATTGGACAGACCGAGCCTAATATGGAGACAGAAGCGGAGAGGTTTCTGCGGGCGGTTGTCGTAAAATCAGATATTGGTGTCCAGAGAGGTTTTGCTTAATTGTCTTGAAGCCCGGCGTGAAGGTACATCGTCTTGCTCTCTCGCTGCGATACTGATGAGGCGCTTTGAGTGACGAGCAGTTGGGGGATGTTTTACGGCGTTACGCCGAAACCTCGCAAGGCTCTTCAGAACTTACATTTGGCACGATAGCGGTGTAAGAAGGGACTGGACGACGAGCCTTGATGTATGGGAAGCGTTGGTAGAGCAAGATAAGGAGCAATGCAAAGGCGGTGAACGGCGGATAGGAGAGATATTGGTAGGGCGCGGAACACTATCACTCGTGCAACTGAACAGCATTCTTGAAGAGCAGGGGAGGCGGATTCTGAAATGCGCGGTTTGTGGAAAGATAGACAAACACATCGGGCCTCCGCCGCCTCCCTCTCGATATGTTTGATAAGACGACGCAAGGCTTGAAACTCTGACAGAGTCCTCTACTCGTCGCAAACCGCATAGCAAACAACATCCTTAAATCTTCCTATACGGAATTTCAAAAGAGTATCGGGAAGCGCAAAATTTTTCTTAAAAATGCTCGAAAAAACCCAGCACGACGCATTATTAAATGCAAACGCTTAACGCAGGGTTAGTAACAAACATCCCTTCGTGTTTGAAAACGGCGAAACGGGAAAATCGAATCTGAAAGGGATTGATTTTAAGTAAAAAAAGCGTCTGAATAGCGTCTAAAAAATCAAAGAGCGATTTGTAATTTGTTCAGGTTTTTTAGGAGATATGGAATGGCGAAGAAGTTAGTGGTTCTGATTTGTGTAAGCGCATTGTTATTTT
>Ga0123519_10000114_pt1 | contig 127182 bp, 123 predicted proteins | sample YelNatPaOPRAMG02_FD_87396 | JGI IMG/M metagenome (GOLD analysis project Ga0123519, IMG submission 87396) | Hot spring microbial communities from Yellowstone National Park - Yellowstone National Park OP-RAMG-02 (version 2) | ecosystem: Environmental > Aquatic > Thermal springs > Hot (42-90C) ... | reverse complement strand
GGGGTGGATAGCTACCCCATCGCAGTAGTCCCATCCGCCGTTGTCGTGTATGCCCTTCCACCAATCCAGCCCTATTCCGACCACTCCACCCGCTATCACCATGCATGTGGGGTCTGCTCTCTTTGCGGCTTTATAAGCCTCGATCAGCATCAGCGTGTATGCCGCGACGTTGGGGTTGCTCCAGAAAGTCGTGTCGTTGGGTTCGTTCCATATTTCCCAGGTTTTGATGGAGCCCTTGTAGCGGTTGACGACGGCGTAGATGTAGTTTGCGAAAATCGCGCGGCTGGCAGCATCGAGTGGCGCCGAGGTATTCGGCGTGGAGAGTATTGGTATTAGATTAATGCCGTTGCTTTGGCAAAGGTTTACAACCTGGTCGGTGAAGTTCCAGTCCCAGGTCTGACCGTCCTTGGACGGGTTCACTGTATCTCGTCCGATCCCGTCGCGGTCCCAGTAGACTCCCGCCGCTTTCATCACCTTAATGCGGTTTGTAAGTTCATTGATGAAGTTGGGGTTGCTCTTCATAAATTCCCATTTCAGGAAGTTCACACCGAATGGCGATTGGTCGAATTTGATGCTGGGGTCTAAGAGCCCGTTGATCTGCGTGACCAGGATAACGGGTCTTATCTCGCTGCCGGATTGTTCGCAGGAGCTTATCCCCGTGACCGTAGCATGGCTCCAGCTCGGGTCGAGGCTCATCCCAGAGGGAAGAATGCATTTTACATCCAGGCCAAAGCCGTCGTTGATGCTGAATGTGGAGTAATCGACAGGAGTTATCAAGCCCCATGTGCGCACGAGCAGCCCGGTATTATTGAGTCCAGTCGCCTGCCACAGCGTCGAGCTCAGTGTTCCATCCGGTAAGGTCCTATAAGCTCTGATGCTGCTCTGATATCCGAGCTTTCCGCCTCCGACTGATTTATTAGCCATCCCGAGCGGCGCCGGCACGCTGGAGTTGTGGGTTATTATACTGATCGAAGTAGCGTTGATGGCGCGCTCGGCGCCCGATGCGGTAGTAGTTCCGCGAATGTAGATCAGGTCGCCGACGTTTACGGTTGTATCTGAGGTGTTGACGCGTATACCCGCGGTGCGGTTGGGGTGCTCGGCGTAGATGCAGCCGGGGAGTTTCGCGGTTACCACAAGGTTGCCGAAGTCCACGGTCTTACCGCTTGACATCAGCTTCGATGCAACACATCCGGGCATCCCCCCGGTCGATGTCCGCAGCATCTCGCCCAGATATCCGGCTGCCCAGCACGTATAGGTATCGATGGGATGGACTGCGTATAAGGCGTCGCTTGTGCCGGAGACCTGTGGTAGCCAGGTCAGTCCCGTGTCGGTAGATTTCAGGATCGTGCCGTTATCACCAACCGCCCAGCCGGTGTTCCATGATACAAAACGTATTGCATAGAGGTCGCTGGTGGTTGTGGAGGGTTTGCTTGTCCAGGTGGTTCCGCCGTCGATGGTGCGGAGTATGATTCCACCGTCACCCGCAGCCCAGCCGTCGCTTGTATCGAGGAAGTAGATGCTTCTCAGCACAGCCGAACAGCCAGAGGGCAGGGTACATGCCTGCCATGTGATCCCACCATTGGTTGTCTTGAGTATGATTCCATCACCCGCAGCCCATCCGGCGCTGGAGCCTAAGAAGCTGATAGACCGGAGTTCCCTGCCTGCTCCGGTATCCAGAGCTATCCAGGTAGCTCCTCCATCCGTTGTTTTAAGGACCGCGCTGCCCGCTGTCGCGTAGCATACGCTCGTGCTTACGCCATAGATGGATGTGATGGTATCAGCAACGCCGGAACTTTGGGGAGACCAGGTACTACCGCCGTTGGTCGTTTTGAGAATGACGCCGCTCTTGCCGGCTGCCCATCCGGTGTTGGAATCCACGAATCTGATGCAGTTGAGATTATTCGTCGTGCCGGAGGTTTGCTGTGACCAGGTGGCGCCGCCGTCGGAAGTCTTGATGATCGTGCCTGAGTCACCTGCCGCCCATCCAACGCTTGATGTTGTGAAGTAGATCGATCTTAATGTGTTTGATTGAGGAGCGGGGCTTAGCTCCTGCCAGCTTCCATCCGCGGGAAGTGTCTGTCCGATTACCGGGAATGCGGCGCTGAAGATAAGTATGATTGCGATTGCGAGCGCGCGGGAGATGTAAAATCTGTTCACAGTATTCCTCTATGTTAAATAGCTTGCTTACTATTTGCAGATTACCTCACAACCCGGCGATTGTCAATGTGAAACGGTTCAATTGTCGAGGTTTTCGGTTCCATCCGGCTCGAAATAGCTCACATCACCCTCGAGCCGCTTCTCTATCCGCCTGCGCAAGCGCTCTTCTTCTTCGGCGAGCTCGATGATTTCCTTTTCGGCTTCTTCTGATTCCACGGCGGCAATCATTGCTCTGGATTCGGCGCAGGAGCCGCAGTCGGGGATGTCGCAGAGCAGCGCTTCGATGTCGGATTTCAAGAGCTCTATAGCTGCATCCACAACCGCGCGTGCAGTCATAAGCCTGGCAGTGCAATCGCCGATCTTAACCTGCCTGATCGCGCCTTTCTCTTGAAGCGGTTCTTCGATTGCGTTAAAGCCGCGGCTGCATCCGGGCCTACGGATCCATTTATAGATGACTTCGCCGTTAGGCATTCTAATGCCGACATTTCTGGTGCGTTCGAGGTAGGGGACCCCCGCGACCTCCTCGGCGACGTGGATCATCGAGTTGGTGGTGTGGGTAGTGCCGAGTTGCAATATCTTCGTGTTAGCCTGGAGCAGCTTGTATAGCGCCGATCCTCGACCGAAAGGATTCACTTTCTCATGTCCTTCGGTTACGATCTGCGCCAGGCGGCCTATCGCGGTGACGGAATGGGTGGGATGGTGGCTCCTTATCGCATCCGGGCGCGCGCGAACGGCTTCCGTGATCTTACCCGTGATGGATGGGGTCTGGGCGTGATCGAATATGCCGGGTTCGAAGTTGAAAGTCGGCACGGCAAGGGTTCCCTCTGCGCCGATCACTTCGAGGATAGCGTCCACGACCGTGTCCGCTCCTCCCTCGACCTCGCCGAAGCTTTTAAGCGAGCTGTGGACGACCACTGCGTCTCCATCCGCGAGCCCGAGTTCTCTGAGTCTTGCCTTGATGTCTTCCTTTGTCACCATAATAATGCCTGCCAGGTTAATTCTCCATTCCCCGCTCTGCTACCATTCATACCAGGTACATAAAGAAAAGAGAGGCAGCGGAGCTTACCTCTCGGTTGAAAATTTGGTATACTTGCCAAGGTTAAGCCTGGCTGGCGGCTTTTGCGTTAGCACGCTTCATCAGCCTGGACTTGCGTCGGGCAGCCGCATTCGGATGAATGATACCGCGCTTTGCGGCATGATCGATTATGCTGATAGTCTCGGTCAGCAGAGCCGCGCTTGTTGCATCCGAGGCGTCCTGAGCGGACTTGGTCTTTTTGATGAATGTCTTGATCCGGGACTTTGCGTCCAGATTCCGCATCCTGCGCTCGCGAGACTTCTTAACGTCCTTAACAACGGACTTGATATTTGGCAATTAGGTCTCACCCCCAGTCTTTGCCAAAACGAATTCTGTAGTTGACAACCTAACCAATATACCAGTTTCATAAAAAAAAGGCAATAGGTAAAGGCAACTAAGGGTATAGCTAAAGAGTACTATAGGTGAACCGGAGGATATCCAATGGCTGAGATTAAAACTAAGAACGTTACCGTCTATTCGACACCGACCTGTCCTTACTGCCACCAGGTTAAAGACTACCTGAAAAGTAAGGGAATTAACTTTACCGACTATAACGTGGCCAGCGATCTCGAAGCTCGGAACCAGATGGTTCAGAAGTCGGGCCAGCTCGGAGTGCCGGTGATCGAAGTTGATGGCAATATCGTTATCGGGTTCAATAGAGGCAAGCTGGACGAACTGCTGGGTCAGTAGATATTATGGATAAGACAAATTTTGACCTGGTGATCTTGGGAGCGGGACCGGCAGGTATGGCCGCGGGTATTTATGCCTGCCGTAAGCAGATAGACACTCTGATCATCTCAGAGAATGTTGGTGGGCAGATGACCTGGAGCTCGGGTATCGAGAACTATCCCGGATATATCTTCATATCCGGGACTGATCTCGTGTTCAAGTTCGAGGAGCACCTGACCCGGTTTGGCGTCCCTTTCATCTTCACGAAGATCGTGAAGCTCACACGCTCGGAGGATATATTCACAATAGAGGCTGATGACGGGCGCGTGTTTAACGCGAGAGCCGTCATTATCGCGACCGGTAAGTCTCCGCGTATGCTCGATGTGCCTGGTGAAAGGGAATATACCGGCAAAGGTGTGACCTACTGCGCTACGTGCGACGCTCCACTCTTCGAGGGGATGGATGTAGCTATAGTCGGTGGGGGAAATTCGGGGCTCGATGCGGCAATCCAGTTGATGAGGATCTGCCCCAAAGTCTATCTTATCGAGCGGCTGGATAAGCCCGGTGGTGATGAAATTGTCCAGCAGCAAATTCGCGAAGCGAGCAATGTCGAAATGCTCTTGCGCACCGAGATTACCGAGATCCATGGGAACGGCTTCGTGGATAGCATTAATGTCCGTAACATCGATACGGGCGAGATGCGCAAGCTGGATGTTAAAGGCGTATTTGTGGAGGTCGGGCTGGTTCCAAACAGCAAGATTGTAAAAGACCTGGTCAGGCTGAATCAGTATGGCGAGATTCCGGTGGACTGCGCGGCTCGTACTGGTGTGCCGGGGCTTTATGCGGCGGGCGATGTGACAAATGTTCCTGAGAAGCAGATCGTAGTGGCTGCGGGAGATGGCGCGAAAGCGGCGCTTGGTGCTTATTCTTATCTGATCAGGCTTCCAGCCTACAAGGACTGGGGAAAGAAAGCGAAGTGTTAAGAGAACCTGGCAATCGGATGGGTACGGATCATCCGAAAGCGGCTTATGTGCATATACCATTCTGTGTATCCAAGTGCCATTATTGCGAGTTCAACTCTTATCCCGGACTGGATTTTCTTTTCAGCGATTATGTTGACGCGCTGGTCATGGAGATCGAGCGCGTCTCTTCGCATATGGAGCCCGCTGAGCTCGATACGGTCTATTTCGGCGGTGGCACACCGACAATACTTCCCCCGGCTGATCTCTCGTGGATCCTTTTCACGATCTCGGATAACATTGGTATAGCGCCCGGCGCTGAAGTTACAACAGAGGCGAACCCGGGCACGGTTGATCAGGAGAAGCTCTCCGAGCTCAGACGCGCGGGATTCAACAGGGTTAGCCTTGGTGTGCAGTCGTTCGATGATAGTTTCCTCGCACGGATCGGGCGCGCGCACAGTATCAGCCAGGCGCTCGATGCTTACAGCGCCATTCGCAGGGCGGGATTCGCGAATGTGGGCATTGATCTGATGTTCGCGCTGCCGGGGCAGACAGTCGATATCTGGGAATGCACACTTGCAGCCGCTGTAGGGTTAGGTCCGGAGCATATATCGCTCTACGAGCTTTCGATAGAGGAGGGGACCCGGTTCGCGGAGCTCTGCGCGGAAGGTGTGCTCGAGCTTCCTGATGAAGATGAACAGATCGTGATGTATGAGCTCGCGATCGAGAAGCTTACCGCGGGCGGCTACGAACATTATGAGGTTTCCAACTTTGCTCGCCCGGGTTTTCGCTCTCGCCATAACCAGGTCTACTGGCGCAATGATCCCTATTATGGCTTCGGCGCGGGAGCGACAGGTTATGTAGATGGTGACCGTTCCCGCAGGATCGCCGCTCCTTCTGATTATATCCGTGCAATCTCCTCCGGTTCCGATGCAATCGAGTTCACTGAACACCTCACCGGGCGTGCTTACCTGAGTGAGACTATTATTCAGGGGCTAAGAATGCTGGAAGGGATAGATCTTAACGAGTTTGAGCGCAGGACGGGCGTTGATATCACCAAAGAATTTGCCACTCAAGTTAACGGTCTGCGGGATAGGGGATTGATAGAGATAGCCGGCAGCCGCATCAGGGTTACCCACACAGGTCTTCTGCTTCTAAACGACGTTTCGCGGGAATTCCTCTCCTGAAGCATTGCTCTGCTTCTCCGCTTATTATCAGTGCTGCTACCACTTATGTCACACAATACTCTACTGCATGCGATCATGTGCAGGTGGAGAGGGTAAATATTTATTAGGAGCTCTGGTGTGTGCGGTTTCCGCGGCTTTTCGCCGCTGTGAAAGGTGATTGTTATGGCTAGAGGAATTATAACCGGCTTCTATATAGTTCTGGCTGCATGCCTGATGTCAGCTCCCGCGCTGGCTCAGGAAAGTATTGTTGGTCTCGTGGCGGCAATCCGTCCGGGCGTTGTTACTATCACTACGTATGATTCTTCCGGGCAGGAGGTGGCGCTCGCGAGCGGGTTCTTCATCAGCCGTGATATCGTTGTTACGAACTGGCATGTGCTCAAAGGCGCGTCGAGCGCTCGCGTTAAAACTTATAGTGGCGCTGAATATCCGATGCAAGGGGTGGTTTCCGGAGATCAGAACTTCGACCTCGTCGAGATCAGGGTAAATAATCAGGATCCGACGGTAACTCCGCTTACTGTGACAGCCGCTTTGCCTGCAGTGGGCGCGCGGATTGTTGTTATCGGCGCCCCGATTGGATTGCAAAATACCGTTTCCGATGGGATCGTATCGGCAATCCGGAATATTGAAAATTTTGGCCAGGTTATTCAGATTACCGCGCCGGTTTCCGAGGGCAGCAGCGGGAGTCCTGTTGTGAACTTGAGAGGGCAGGTAGTCGGAGTTGTCAGAGCCACGGTTGTGGAAGGTCAAAACCTCAACTTCGCGATTCCAAGCGCAAAAGTCCTGGATTTAAAGCCGGGTATTGTGATATCGAAGAGTTCCTCAGCCGGATTTGGCGCAGGGGCTATAGCGAGTGGATTGGTCAAAGCCGGATGGGATTCGCTGGGTAATAATGACTATGCAAGCGCGTTGAAGAGTTTCCGGCAGGCGGTGCAGGTAGATCCGAGCAGCTATGAAGGCTGGGGCGGATTAGGATGGGCTGAGATTGGCCTGGGGAATCTGAGGCAGGCGGCTGATGCTTTCCGCAAGTCGATCCAATTGAAGCCCGATTATGAGATCGGTTATCTCGGACTGGGCATGGTGTATTTGACTTCCAGCGATTACGATAATGCGCGAAAGGCTTTTGAGACTGTAATTATGATCAATCCCAGCAGCGCGGTAGGTCACTACGGATTGGGACTCGTATATGTTGCAACCGGAGATAAGGCTTCGGCGCTGAGTGAATACAGTGTTCTTAAGAAGCTCGATACCAAGTTAGCCCTGGATTTATTCAGGCAGATATACAAAAAATGAGCGGCAGGATGATTAAAATTTAATCGCGAACCAGTTCGTATGAATAAGCAATCAAAACCACATATCATTCAATCTCACAGGGGCGCGGGTAAGCTTGGGCCGGAGAATACGCTGGAGTCGTTCGAGTTGGGATGGAAGATTGGTACCATCCCGGAAGCGGATGTCTGGCAGACAAGCGACGGCATTATGTTCGCGTTTCACGACAGCACGCTCGACAGGCAGGTTGTTGACTTGCCGTCGAGGCTAAGCGGTGTAAGCTTAAAAGACCTTGCCTGGAGAGATATAGCCAGCCTCGACGCAGGCGCCTACAGGGGCAGTGAGTTCAAAGGGCAGAAAATCCCCGAGATGGCTGCTGTGTTCGAGGTCATGCGCGGCAAGCCCGAGCGCTTGCTCTATATGGATGTTAGGAATGCGTCGCTCGATCGCCTTGCTGAACTTGCGCGCAAATCAGGAGTATTGGAGCAGACTATCCTCGCTTCGACTGATTATGGCGTTATTCGGGAGTGGAAGCGTGTCGCGCCGGAATCATCGACGCTGCTCTGGATGGGAGCGCCGGAAGAAAAGCTGCGTGAGCGCATGGCTGAACTGCGTGAAGCCGGATTTGAGGCGCTGACGCAGCTCCAAATCCACGTGCATGTCGGTGACCTGGGCGCGGATGAGCCGCTTAAGCCCTCGCCGGAGTTTTTAAAGAGCGTTGGCGAGGAGATCAAGCCGCGCGGGATCCTGTTCCAGGTGTTGATAATAGGTACTGATACCGTGGAAGCCTATCATCGCTTGATGGATCTGGGAGTCGAGTCGTTCGCGACCGATGATCCTGAAGTTGCGCTGCTCGCGTTGAAAGATGCTTGATGTGATGGGGCGGGGATTTCCTAACCCCCGCCCCTTTGCTACCGTCATTTGCCTGCCAGCAGTGTCTGGATTTCCTTGTCTATTTCTGCCGCCTCGCTTTGCCCACTGAAGCCGGAGTGCGCGTAGCGGATGACGCCCTTGCGGTCGATAATGTATGTAGCCGGGATGCCTCTCACCTGATAAAGGTTACCGACGGTCTTCGCGTTCGGGTCGAGCGCAACGGTGTAACCTATGCCCTTATCTTTAGCAAAGGACGATACAGGGCTCTTTTCCGAATCGATAGCTACCCCTACGAATTGTACTCCCTTACCGGCGAATTTCTTGTTTAGATTGACGAGATAAGGGACCTCAGCCCTGCAGGGTGGGCACCATGTCGCCCAGATGTCGAGCACGACCACCTTAGTCGGTGGTTTGAGTGCATTTTGAAGTGAAAATGTCTTCCCGTTAAGCGTAGGGAGGGTGAAATTTGGCGCTTTGGCGCCGGGGCTCAGATCAGCAGTAGCAATCGATGCAATCAGAACCGCGGCTGCCAACATTCCAGCGGCGAGTGTTAAATGTTTAATTTTCACAGCAGGTCATCCTTTCTTTAGCTCGGCTATCATACAAGTTGCCCAATGCGGGCAATTCCTACACATGCCGGCGTCATTTACTTAGCATACAGGCGTAACCTTTTGGCCCGCGTATGCGTTGACATAATATAGGACGGGTGTTATTCTTTGAACGTTGCACCTTTTTATCCACTTTGGTGCAAGGACTGCTCACAGGATGTTGAGAACCAAACCCACCATACGCAGTGCCGCGGTCCTGGTAGTGATCATGGCGATCTGCTGCTGCGGCGTTGTGATAATTCGTGCCAATATGGCTCCTCCCATGCTCGCGGGTGGCAAGATGCCCGTGGTGCGCGTTCAGTGGGGGGTGCCGGCTAAGTCGATAGACTATATGGCCTTCTCTCCGTCCGGGCAGTATATCTGCCTGGTAGGACGTGACGGATTAATCTCCTGTTATAATTCCGCTGGGGTAAAGTGTTTCTCGGCAAAGACTCCGGGCGCGGACAGGGTAGTTATCTCTCCCGATGGAAGCTGCACCGTAGCCTATTCGCATCTCAATCCCACAAACAGCGAGCTCACATTCCTCGATTCGAACGGCAATGTTCACTGGAAAATGGATGTATCGGGAGCTGTTTGGTCCGCGGATTCCGGCTATTGTGATGATGGAGCGTGTTTTGCCGTGGGTACCGGCGAGAAGCACGTCTACCTGATAACAATAAATGGAAATCGGAAAAGATACAGGCGATGGCGCACTCCCGGGGTTGTTTCATCGGTGGCGCTGGACGCGAGCGGAAAGAGCATCTACTACGGAACTTGGCAGGGTTCTTCACTGACGAGGATAACAACCGATGGCAGGCGTGTATGGGAATCGTATGCTGATCCGGCTAATCTGCAGTATATTCAGGCGCTCGATAATCCGAACCGGTTATTTCTTCGCTCGATCCCGAACCGATCGACCGCTACCGGCGAGTTTGAGTTGATGAATGCGAAAGGCAGGAGCCTGTGGGATGCAGTTCTCGATTCATCACTGTGCTCGCGGGCGTTTCCGTCGCCTGATGGCCAGTTTGTCTGTGTCGGTTATTATAAGATCATTACTCATAAGGGGAAATCGACGCGGGAGAAACATACGGCTTTGTATGATGAATCGGGCAATGAATTATGGGATAAGGGGTCGCTTCTTTTTCCTGCTGTTCCTGTCCTCGTGACGCATAGAGGATATGTGCTGGTGAACAGTGGGGGGAATATGCTCTTTGCAATAAGCCCGATCGGGAATTTGAAACAGGCCTGTGAACTTCCCGCTGCTATCATTTCGGCGCTTTCATCGCGCGATGGGACCCGCGCTATGGTCCGGTGTGCCGATGGTAAAGCTTATATGCTGAGGATATCCCAGTAACGACACAGCGACCGCGCTCCAGCGAGCGCGGCCGCTGCATCAACGAGACTGGGCTTGGCATCCAGGCCTAGTTCTCCGCGAGTGACGCCTCCAATGGGATTAACCCCAGCCTGGTGGCTCGACGGAAAGCTTGCACTCTATTGGACACCTGGAGCTTGTCATATATGTTGGCCAAGTGGAAGTCCACGGTCCGCTTGCTGACATACAGAGCATCGGCTACGTCCTTGCTGGATTTTCCCTCAATTACGAGAGACAGCACTTCGAGCTCCCGCTTTGTAAGCCGGATGGAACGGTCCAGATGGATATCCGGAAGACCGACAGCCGCCATATACCTCTCCTTTCCCTGCTCGCCGCTCAATTAAATCATTCCATCTAGCGCGAAGATTCGCAAAAAGAATCTACGGAGAAAATTATTTAATATATAGCCCAGCTTTACAGGCTCGGCTATAACCGGTATTATTTGATTGCTATGAATAGCCTGGTTTCTACTACGGTTTCAGAATCCCACGCTTCCGATACTACTGTTCAAAAAGCTTATGGACATGTAAGAGCGCGTGCTATTGCGCTTGCGCTGATCCTGACTGTCCTTAACGATTACTGGATTGTGCAATTAGAAGTTGTTCGCTACTCGTTCGCCACATACGCGGCGCCGTTTTACAATTGCATTTTTACCCTGCTCGTTGTTACTGCCATTAATGCCCCCATTAAAAAGCGTTTCCCTCAGATTGCGCTTACCAGGATCGACCTTATAACTATCTATGTGATGGTCTCGATATCCAGCGCGGTGTGCTCGCATAATATGATGGAGATCCTGGTCTCGCTGATGGGTTATGCTTTCTTTTTCCAGACTCCGGAGAACCATTGGAACACGCTGTTTGCCGATCACTTGCCTAAGTGGCTGACCATCCACGATCATGCCGCCTTGAAAAACTTCTACTACGGCGGTTCCACCATTTATACCCCGGCTAACTATACTCCATGGATTGTGCCGGTATTATGCTGGTCGGCGTTTTGCGTGGTGCTGCTTATTACAATGCTCTGCCTGAACAGCATATTGCGCAAGCAGTGGGTGGAATCGGAGCGCTTGACGTTCCCGATTGTGCTTCTTCCTCTAGAGATGACCCAGGAGTCTGGTGCGCTCTTCCTGAACCGGTTTATGTGGCTGGGATTTGCGGTTTCGGGCGTGATTACCCTCCTGGCCGGCTTGCATTATTTATATCCGTCGATTCCTTATATCCATATAGTCCGTCAGGATATCGGGCATTATCTCACTCAGCCTCCGTGGAACGCGGTGGGCGGAATAATGATGGGGTTTTACTTCTGGGCGATTGGTGTCGCGTTTCTTATGCCGCTTGAGCTCTCGTTTTCGTGCTGGTTCTTTTTCTGGCTGGTGAAGCTCGAGCTTGTGTTCTGTCAGGCGACAGGATTGAACCAGCTCAGGGTGCCGGGCGGAGGTTTCGACAACGTCTATCCGTTCCTCAACAGCCAGTCCTATGGCGCATATATCGGGTTCTTTGTGATGAGCATCTGGACCAGCCGCAGGTATCTTGCCAGGGTCTTTCGCACGGCGTTCCTTGGAACGAAGGATGAGGATGAATCGCGTGAGGCGCTCAGCTATCGCAAAGCTATACTCGGGGTGATTGCCGGCTTTATCTTTATGAGCTATTTTGCGATTGCGATGGGAATGGCGCCCTGGGCTGTAGTTATATTCTTTACTTTTTACCTCGTGTTTGCGGTTATCATCAGCCGCATACGTGCCGAGATCGGTTTCCCTACTCATGATATGCATATGATGGGTCCGCAGCACCTCACGATGACCGTCGTCGGCACCGAGCACATGCCCAAGCAGACCCTCATCGGGTATTCGCTTTTCTTCTGGTTCAACAGGACCTATGCAAGCCACCCTTCACCGCACGAAATGGAATCGCTCAAGTTATCCGAACGCACGGGAACGCAGGCGCGAGAGATGTTCCGTGCGGTGGTAATTGCGGCGATATTCGCGATGCCTATCGGTTTTTGGATGCTGCTGCAGACCTATTATCGGAATGGCGGCGCTACCGCGAATATGGAGCAATGGGCGCTGGGGTTTGGAAACGAATGCTGGAACTCGCTGGACCGCTGGTTAAATATGCCGACCCCATCGAACCCTACCGCCATGGGTTTCGTAGGTATGGGGTTCATCGGTGCTTTGCTTCTTGGCTGGATGCGAGTGCGGTTTTTATGGTTCCCATTTCACCCGCTGGCTTATGCGATTGCGAACAGCTGGGGCGTGAATCAACTGTGGATGCCGCTGATGATCGGCAGTTCGGCAAAGTTTATCACCCTTAAATTTGGTGGCTTAAGGACCTACCGGCGCGCGCTGCCGTTCTTCTTCGGGCTGATACTTGGAGAGATAGTAATTGGGAGTCTGTGGACCCTGATCGGCATAGCGCTCGGAGTCCCGACCTACGACTTCTGGCCCGGAAAGCCGGGGTAGAAGGGGGAAAGGATAGCTACTTAATATCAGTGATTCCTGGCCAGCCGTAGGGGGAGCAGGAGATTTTTCGCTTGATGCGGGCCAGGGCATTATCGACCGATTTCGTTTTGCACTGCAACTCGCATGCGATCTCCCGGTAGGATTTACCGACTTGATATCCTGAAAGCACCTGCCACTCGAAATCCGAGAGCAATCTTCTAAGCATATCCTGCAGTCGTGTCGTGTCCTCTCTCTTCAGCACCAGTTCTTCGGGATCGATGGTGTCATCGGAGACGAGTATCTCGGCAAGATTCCATTCGGTATCGCTGTCATCGGACGGATATTCGAGCGAAACGGAAGTATTGAGCGGAGTCTGCTTTTGCCGTGTGGCTGTTTTGATAGCGGTGATGACGTGGCGCTCGATGCATATCCTGGCGAACGAGAGGAACGAGATCTCTTTCTCGGGGCGGTAGTCGACTATCGCCTGCCAGAGCCCAATCATACCTACCTGCAGCAAGTCTTCTTTTTCGGCTCCCATGAGGAAGTAGGATCTGATTTTGGTGCGTACCAGGCTGCGATACTTATAGAGCAAATATTCGGAAGCTTGCTCATCTCCGGCCTGGGCGATTCGGACTATGTCCTGGTCGGACAGGGCAGCGTAGTGGGACTGCACTAGAACTCGCTCTTCCTGGAACTGATCCTGCACGCCATTCACCTCTTCCTTACGGGAAACCTGCCGAGCTGCGCAAGCGTCTGCCCAGGCTATCCGCTTGATTTAAGGTTTAGGGATTAGTCTTCGTGTTCTATCTCTATAGCCAGTTTTGTCAGCAGCACAGCCGCGAGACCTGCGGCAAAAGCTGCTGCGGCCGTCAGTGCGACCGGAACTTCGGCAACGACCTTATCCCCGAGCCTGACCTTCAGCAACTTTGGACGACCGCTCGATATTACCTTCTGGATATCCTCCAGCACATCGATGGCGATATCGAGGGCATCGGACGTCTTCTCCGCTGCTCTGATCAGAGCCTGTTCATTTATGCTTTTTGCGCTAATTGAATCGTCCTGCATTGCTGTCACCGGGAAGGATTATATAACAAGAAGGCAAGCAATGGCAAGGATTCTATGCTCGGCAAGGCGAAAAACCTGAAAACTTTAGCATGATTAGCTTAAGGTAGGCGCTTTACCCGTTTTTGAGGAGGTTGTTGCGATAGAGCCGAATTGACCCTGATGAATCGGCCGGGCATACTATATGTGGCAGCCTTAGCAAGTGGGCATCCACATATAGTGGCGCCATTTGCAGTTTTTCGTCTAGCGCAATGGCCTCTGAGGTTGTATTTGTGTGCGTAAGGTCGAGTTGTTATAATGGAATCACTGCTCAGACGTGGCACAAATATAGCAGGAGGGCTGCTGCATGAAATACATTCGAACCATGGCCTGTCTTGTTGTTCTCTTGATCTTTATGGCGAGTATGGTGAGCGCAGCTGTGGTGACTGTCGACCTCCCAGGCAAGACGGCTAAGAGCGACAGCGCCATATTGGATCCGATCGGGCTTGATGTCCAGGGCGATCAGGCGGGGCTCTTTATCAAGAGCACCGTGAGTGAGGCGCAGACATTCGTATTGAAGTTCGCCGGCCTTAAAGACGAGAGTTATGATATTTATATCAATAAGGCCTTCACAGGCACGAAACCGGCTAAGGATTTGGAGCAGGGCATAATCATGAATCTGCCCGGGACTATCTGCGATCCCGGCATGATGCGTTGTTTGAATGCTGTTAAAGGTTCTATTGCGGCTGCCCACAGCCTTATGTCAAAATCTCCCGATCCTGAAGCGCAAAGAATTAGCTTTACGCTCAGCCAGGCGGAAGAGTGGGTCGGTGTTTCGCTTAAGAAAGAACAGTCATACCGCGGCTGCGATGTGATTATTGTGCCTTCGGGAATGGTGCTTCGGGAGATGACATGGGGAACCAGGATGGATGCAGAGGGAACCGCCAATGCCGTAACTCGCGCGTGCTGGTATCTGCAGCAGGCTCGAAGCCAGATGTATCGTGTTATCGTAAATACGACACTGCGTAATGAAGCTGTTACGGCAATGACCCCAGTCGAGTTCACTGCCAATTACGGAACTAAGAACGGCAAGCCGCATGTCGAAGCTAAAGTAGTAAATAGCTGCGACCTGCCGATCAGTGGTAATATCACATTTGCTCTCCCCGCAGGATGGAAAACCAACGCCAAGAAGCTTGCTTTTAACGCTTTGAAAAGCGGACAATCATTCAGCATTGCTTTTGATCTTATATCGCCTTCCAAGTCCGCTGCAGCCCCCGAGAGTGTTCCGATCGCGGTGAATGTGACTGTAACCCAGGATGATCAAACCGCCGGTATGAAGCTGAGACTGGTAGCCAGGAAAGATCCGTCGCTGACTGGCGATTAGCTGACGGGTTGATGGATGGTTAGATGGTTTGATGGTTGGGAAGAGCATGATGGTCTTGTACGATGGTCCGGGATTTGCAATCCCGGACCATCGTACAAGCGGGTTTGTAACCCGCACCTCTTTTCATCTGCAGCACCATAACCTATCATTCCCGCGAAGGCGGGAATCCAGGCTGCAGCAGCGTAAGTTTCGGGATTTACGGGTTGGGATGAAGACTTAGCGGATCATCTGTCCTTATCCACGGCATTCGCGATTCAAAAAGAATGACAGTCTTACTGTCCGTGATAATAAAGGCTACCGGTAATAGCCCTGATAGCTGGCAGCTAAAAAGAAAGCTGCCAGCTAAAAAAGCCAGCTCCCTAAACCACCGCAGATGATTCTTTTCCTGTTTGCGATGCTGCGAGCCGGTTGCCTTCGGGGGTGATCATTGCCGCGGTTGGAGCCATTCCGATGTTTTCCACCGGGTTCAGGTTGTGGCCGCGGGCTTCCAGATACTCGAGTACATTCCCGGGGGTGTCGCTGGTTATGGTGATCGGCTCGAAGCCTTCGGTGTGGATTCTTGGCATGGCGATTGCCTGTGCAGGTATCATGCCGAACTCGATAAACCCCAACGCCAGCTGAGCCGATACGTTGACGATTTTTCTCCCACCAGGCAACCCGAACGCGCAGTAAGGTTTTCCATCTCTAAGCAGTATCATTGGGGACATATTGTGTAGTGGTCGTTTTCCGGGAGCGATCGAGTTCGGATGTCCCGGCACCGGGTGGAACCTGGACATTCCATGACCGAGCGCGATCCCCAATCCATCGACCACGATGCGTGATCCGAAATGACCTCCCATCGTTGCTGTCAGAGATGCAAGGTTACCTTCCGCATCGGCGGCTACGGTGTGCACGGTGTGTGTCTCGGCGCTTTCGGCGCATGTCGGCGCGTCGGCAGGCACCGCATCAGGAATCCGGGAAAGTATGCTCTTGATGTGGTCTTCTGAGAGCAACCGCTCAGTGTGGTCTTCGGTAAATGCGGGATCGCCGAAGAGCTCGAGCCGATCCTGCCAGGCAAGCTTTGTAATTTCGATGAGAAGGTGATGATACCGACCGGCAGCAAAATCCTCCTCATTTATCCCCAGCGCGTGCATCGCTTTTACAATTTCGAGCGAAGTGAGTCCTCCCGTGGGAACTGGCGCCGTGAAGAGTTCGAATGAGCCGCAGGAGACCGATATCGGCTCGGGAAGGGTGGGAGAGTAGTCGCTGAAGTCCTCGATCTGTAGTATTCCACCGATCTCCTCGACCCGCTTTATAATTTGTCCGGCTATTTCGGGACCGTAGAAAGCTTCGGGGCCTTCATCGGCGAGTTTACGCATTAGTTTCGCAAGGTCGGGCTGGAAGAGGAGTTCTCCCTCGGATGGAATTGCTCTATCGCCAAAGAATGCGCGCTTCGAAATATCGTCGGTGTTATCAGCGAACCGGCGCAACGCCGCCGCCAGATCTGCGTCGACCGGAGTGCCGTTTTCAGCGGCATGGATAGCGGCTTTGCTGACTTCCGCCCAGCTCATCGTACCATACTCGCTCAGCGCGAGCGCCAGTCCCGCGATATTACCCGGTACGGTCAGTGATAAGCCGCCGTATTCATTCACCCTCCCCCTCACCGGCGCAAGTCCGCTTTCTCCTATCCCACCGGGCGCATCCGGATCGAGCTTGAACATATCTTCCTTGACTGCTCTGGGGGCGATAGAGTTGAAATCCACGCAGGCCACGCGGTGCTCTCGCGCGATGTAGATAGTCATCACCCCGCCATATCCCGCAATGCCTACGCTCTGGGGCTGCGATACGCATTCGACCAGCATCGCTCCGATAGCTGCGTCTACGGCATTTCCACCTGCTCTGAGAAGATCCGCGCCTGCCCTTGTTCCCAAGGGTTTGATCGAGGCTACTGCTGCTTTTCCTGCTATATAACTCACTATCCTGAACCTTTCCGTTGCAGAGTTGATTTACACGCTATATAATGCGTATTAGTTGTCGCTGAGCGAAATTCCTTCAAGTGAAGGAGACGCCGGGTAATATGTGGTATTTGATGAACGGAGGCGCATAAAATGGCTGGTTCGAATTTTGGGCGAGTGATCCCGCGGATGCTTGATGATTTGAGGAAGACAGGTGTGCGAGAGGGCGATTGCCTGATAGTGCACAGCTCGTTCAAAGCTCTTGGCCTGAGCGATGCTTTGCCCGTCGATGCTGTTCGCACGCTGATCGAGGCGGTCGGTGAAGACGGGACCATTATGACTCCGACTTTCACTTACAGCTATTCAGGCATCTGGAATGTGAAGCCGTTCAATCCTCAAATAACTCCCGGGCGGTTTATGGGTGTTCTCTCGGAGACTCTGCGGCTCTATCCCGGCGCCTTGCGTAGTGCAAGCCCGACCTATTCGGTAGCTGCTTATGGGAAGTATGCCGGGCAGATTACCGATGGTAAAGAGAAGTGTGGCGGGCTTGGGGTGGGTTCATCTTATGAAGAGGCGTATAACCTTGGTGCTCGAATTTTGCTGCTGGGGGTGGGGAATAATCGCAATTCGATGATCCATTACGCGGAAGTCGCTTCCGGGCTGCCGTATACGGATATTCCTTTTCGCGAGTTCTGGGGCAGGAGCGCGCTTGTCGAAAGGGACGGTGAGGTGGTCGAGGTGCCGCTGGCGGATGAATTCCCTGGCTGCAGCGCTAACTTCGGGGTTGTGGACGGATATCTCGAAGAGAGCGGGGGCATCACGCGCGGCAAGGTCTGCGATGCCGATTCAATGCTTATGGATTCACACGATCTTGTGGATGCGATTGTGAAACGGCTCCATACCGAGCCTTCGTGGCTTTTCTGCGATGCCCTGGTCTGCGAGCCCTGTCACCTGCGCAAACGGCGTCTTCGAGAGAAGGGATTGATCTGAGTCACTAGCTCCCGGGATGACGCTCTATACTCGAGGTGGCATGCTTGCAGGAGATCGGGGAGGAAGAGCATAATCCGTTAGTGGCTGCTGCCTGTATGATGGGGGGATACGGATTATGTCTATAAGCTTCGATAAAGCTCTGATAGTCGTGCTTTTCGTGCTGTTTCTTGCGATACCAAACTGTAAATGCTATGCCGCGCGCCAGTATTCGGCGGCGCTGGTTCAGGCGGGGCTTCCGGGCGAAGACACATCGCTTGCGCCTTTGCTTGCTGCTGAATTGAAGAGCGCGGGATATACGGTTACCATTATCGATGTAGATGCGCTGTGCGATCCCGCCAGGCTCACGACTAAATCATTCGACCTCCTGTTGCTTCCCGATGCCGCTGATTTACCCGTCGCATCGACAAAGACCATCGACGCGTTCCTGCAATCCGGAGGTAACATCATAGCTCTTCAGGCTCCCCTCTGGCAGCATGCGCTTTCGCGGATCAACGGCAGCTGGGTTACCCAGGACGGATATCAACGCGAGAATGCGGGTAAGCTCCCTCCGCACGTGTTCGTTAATTTTGGCCCCGATGAGATCGAGAGATGGAATCGCGCCTCGAACACGCTCGAATCACCTGCGACTTATGAGACGATTGCCGACGGTCCCGCTCACGGTCTGCGCGCGCTTCACGCGGTGATATCCAATCTGCAGGGGTGGGATAACATCAGTGTGCGTGGTCTTCAAAATCCATTCCCGAGCGGAGATAAATTTATTGTCTTCGCGGCGAAGGGTGACCCCGCCACTAACCAGCTCGCGGCCGAGCTTGCGGAAAAGGACGGTTCGCGGTGGATAGCGGTAATCCCTCTTTATCTTGAATGGCGGCAGTATACGCTTAAACCCAGCGATTTTCATTACTGGCAGAGCACGGCGGGCAGGGGAGGGCGAGGTGACCACCTCAGGCCTGAGAATGTGACGCTTTTATCTCTAGGGCTCGCGTTTACGCATACCAGTGTTGGAGAAGGGAGACATGAGTTCTGGGTGGGTCCTGTCGGCGCCACTTCGACCGCGCCTGATTTCGGCGCTTCGCTAAACGCGTTCGACCTGCCTGCGATCGATACGCTCTCGCCGGGCTATAAATTCTTCGATATCCATGACGCGGCATCGCTTCATATAAGGACTGATCAGGCTATCGCAACGACGGGTGATTTCCATATTCCCGATATAAAAACAGCGCTGAAAAGCCCGCAGCCCAGGCCGCGCGGCGCTGGGTTCGATAAGCGCAGGGACTGGCGCTGGATCCCGATTGTCGAGGCGAGATCGGCGAAAGGTGAGTGGCGCGGGACACCGGTGACCATGCTGGTGCATACCGGTGGTCCGTATAAGGGCGGAGTTTGGGCATCGATGGGTTTTCAGGGGAGCGCGGCGTATAAAGATCCGGAGATGCTATCGCTCATCCGGCGCGTGGCTGCGCGAATGCAAGATAGTGTTTATATCCTCGATGGTGGTACGAACTTCTATACCTATTTCGAAGATCAGGATATTAAGCTCGGTATGCGGGTATCAAATGTGGGCAGGGACACCGCGGATGGGTTGACTGCGAAGGTTACTCTGCGAGATGCGAAGTCGGGAAAGCAGGCTGTAGTGCGCGAATGGCCGCTCAGCGTCAAGGCGGGAGAAACCGTGTCGGTATCCGATTCGTGGAAGCCTCAGTCCTGGCCGGTGGGAGGCTTTATTGCCACTGCTGAAATTCTCCGGGGCAGGCAGGTAATCGACCGGGTAGCGCATGATGTGCATGTGTGGCGGCCTAGGGCGGAGAAGAACTTCATCACCGTGAAAGATGGCGAGTTTATGTATAAAGGCAAGCGCTGGCGGGCACATGGAGTGAACTACATGCCTTCATCGGGGATCGGCACTGAGGATGGCGAATATTTCGAGCACTGGATCGGTGCGCGGTCTTATGATCCTGAGGTGATCGATCGTGATCTCGGGCATATTCAGGACATGGGTCTTAACGCGCTTAGTATCTTCATCTATTCCGGCTATACCCGGGATCAAAACCTGCTCGATATCCTCCGGCGGCTCGAGGAGCGGGGAATGCATGCGAATGTCTCCCTGCGCCCCGGCACCCCGATGGATTTTCAGTGGGATGGGGTATACGGGATAATTAAGTATTACCGGCTTTGGGAGAATGATACGGTTTTTGCGTATGATCTCGCCTGGGAGCCGATGTTCAATACACATGAGGATCGCAAGCAATGGGACGCGGAGTGGGAGAAATGGATAATCGAGCGCTACGGTAGTGTTGAAAACGCCGAGCGCGACTGGGGCTGCCCTGTTCCACGCGATCAGGACGGCAATATCACAAATCCGTTCCCTAAACAGATAGATACTGATGGTGACTGGCGAAGGATGACCGCTGCTTATCGCCGGTTCCTCGATACGCTGCTGTATGAAAAATACAGCGCCGCACGTAGGCTGGTGCGCGGAGTGGATCCGAACCATCTCGTGAGTTTCCGAATGGCTGAAGCCGCTAATCCTCAATATCGGTGGGATGGGCGGATACCTTATGATTTTCCATATCTCGCTGCGGCGGTTGATATTCTCTCGCCGGAAGCTTATGGACGGATTGGCGAGTGGGAGAAAGTTAAACCGGGGTGGTTCGAGCGTGAGTATGCGCGGTGGGCTGCGCCCGGCAAGCCGATGATGTGGGCTGAGATGGGAATGAGCGTGTGGGATATCGCGCGGATGGAAGATCAACCGCAGCGGCTCGATGCGCAAGCCAAATTCCATAAGGCGTTCTACCGGATGCTTATATCCAGCGGCGCGAACGGTGTGTTTTACTGGTGGTATCCCGGTGGGTTCCGTTATGGCGAGAACAGCGACTTCGGCATCATCAATCCCGATGGGACCGACAGGCCCGTTACGAAAGTGATCCGCGATAACGCCCGGAGTTTCCTCGATACTCCGTCTCCGCTTAAGCCGAAGACGTGGATAGAAATCGACCGCGATGCGCATCCTGATGGCGTGGCGGGGATCTATGATCAGGCTAAGGCGGAGTTCTGGTCCGATATCGATAAAGGCGCCGTTCCGGGGCTGAAGACCGCCGGCACGGGCTCCGATTCGGCTACATGTCCTTTAATCGCGGTAGGCAATGTTCCGTGCAATGGGACGAATCCTCCAAAGTATCTGGATGCGGCTTTCGATTCTATTGAGATTCAGGATGCGAATGGAACGTGGACGCCGGTTGCGAATGGCGATACGGTAAGGATCGGACGCGACAAGGCTGTATATGCGCGTATACGCTTTACCAACCTCGGCGAGGCGACTTTGCTCGCTCCCGTAACAAACACGGCTGATGGCGGCGTGTGGATAAGATGGGCTTGCGATGCATATTCGCAGTCTATCCCACTGCAGGCGGATGTTCCTCATCTCGAATCGGGCGCGCTGGACCTGGTCAAGCTTTCACCCGGTGGGTTCTCTTCGAAGACTGATATAACCATCACTTTTGAAGCGAGAAACAGGACCAACTTCGGAGAACATTTCAAGCTGACTCTGGAGCCATGATAGATACGTGCTGGACTCGATTCAGCACGTATCTATTTCATCAACATCAGCACGATGGGCATCGTGATTACGCTCAGCAGCGTCATCACGAAGATTGCTCCTGCTACAAATTCGTCATCTCCACCGTAGCGCGAAGCCACTACCCCTGCAAATACCGCCGGTGGAACCGCGCTTTCGAGCACCACCACCTGCTTGATCGTTCCTGTAACACCGAGCAGCGGCAGCGTGAAAAACATCAATGCGGGCAGCGCTATCATCTTCAGAATGAAGCAGGCTCCAAGAGCTTTCGGGTATTTCTTGATAGAGCCTGCGCTGAGGCTGAGTCCGATCGAGATCATTGCGAGCGGAACCGTTCCGGCGGCGAGGAAGTTGAGCGTTTTCAATATGGTCGGCGGCACATATAAAGTTCTGAAAATCAGCGCAATAACGGTCGCCGGAAATAATGGGACTTTGAGGAACTCAAGTAAACTGCTCCATGAGAAGCACTTTCCCGAGAAGCTGGTCGCAACCGCTACGCCTATGCTGCACAGCACCATCGACATCGCAAACTCATCGAACATAACGGCAGTCAGCAGCGCATGGTTGTTATGCGGGAACGCCGCTGCTACCATCGGATACCCCAGGAAACCCGTGTTACCGAAAACCGCGGCGAGCATTAAGCCGCCCGTGGTCGTTCGATTAAGCTTCAAACCGCGGGCGAGCGCATAAGCCGCGCACATCACGACCATTTCCATCACAATGCCCAGGACCGGCGCTTTCACCATAGCCGAGGTTAGAGGCTTATTGTGCGTATTTATGAAGATGAACGCAGGCATTGTAAGGTAGATGATGATCGTGTTGACCGGTCGTACATCACCTACCTTAAGGATGCCGAATCGCTTCGCGCCGTATCCCGCAAGCAGAAGCAGAAATATGGAAGCTACGGTTGAAATCGTAGCCACGTCTTACTTAGCCGCCGTCGTTTTGGGCGTTTTTACCACTTCGCTTTTCCTGTTTTTCTGATAATCCAGCGCCGCCTCGATCAAGCCTGCGAATAGCGGGTGAGCGCGGTTCGGTCTGGATTTAAACTCGGGATGGAACTGCGTCGCTATGAAGAACGGGTGATTCTTGAGCTCCACTATCTCTACCAACCTGTAGTCGGGTGAGACTCCCGAGCAGATCAACCCGCCGCGCTCCAGTTTCGCGCGGTATGAGTTATTGACTTCGTAGCGATGCCGGTGCCTCTCGTAGACCAGATCATTTTCATACAGCTTAGCTGCGAGGGTTCCGTCCTGCAAACGGCACGGATATACACCGAGCCGCATCGTGGCGCCTTTGTCCTCGACACCGACCTGCTCGGGCAGGATATGGATAACGGGATCCGGGGTGTTTTCATCGACTTCTTCGGTGTTTGCGAGCTTGAGCTTACACAAATGCCGGGCGACTTCGACAACCGCCCAGTGCAGGCCGTAGCAAATCCCGAGGAATGGGACCATGTTCTCGCGGGCGTGCCTGATTGCCATGACCTTGCCCTCGACCCCTCTCGCGCCAAATCCACCGGCGATAATGATCGCGTCTGCGTCGCCGATCTTCTCTTGCAGATTCTCTTCGTTAAGGTCTTCCGAATCGACCCATCTTACCTGCGCGCCGGCCTCGTTTGCAACACCACCGTGTCGAACCGCCTCGCCGAGGCTGATGTAAGCGTCACCATTCCCGGTATACTTGCCCACAATCGCCACGACCACCTTATGCTTCGGTTTTTTGAGGATATCGACTATCTTGCGCCAGTCTGCGAGGTTAGCTTTACCGTTCTGCAGGGCAAATCTTTTCAGGACCAGATCGCTCAAGCCGTCATCTTCGAACTTCAGGGGGATTTCGTAGATGGTGTCGGCGTCGCGAGCCTCGATAACTCCTTCTTTAGGGACATCGCAGAAAAGGGATATCTTGTCTTTCATATCCTTGCTCATCGCCCTCTTGGTCCGGCAGATGAGCACGTCGGGCTGGATTCCGATCTCGCGGAGCTTGATAACGGAGTGCTGGGTGGGTTTTGTCTTGAGCTCTCCCCACGGGCCGACGGACGGGATCAGAGTTACGTGAACATACATCACGTTCTCAGGTCCGGCGTCCTTCCGGAACTGGCGGATCGCTTCGAGGAAAGGCAGGCCTTCGATATCACCGACGGTGCCGCCGATTTCGACGATTGCGATATCGGCGCCGGTCTGTTCGGCGTTAAGCTTGATGCGGCTCTTGATTTCATCGGTTATGTGAGGAATTACCTGTACCGTGCCGCCGAGGTAGTCACCGCGCCGCTCTTTGCGGATGACCGCATCGTAGATTCTGCCGGTGGTCACGTTTGCAAGCTGGGTCAAATTCTCATCGACGAAACGCTCGTAGTGCCCGAGGTCGAGATCTGTCTCAGCTCCGTCATCGGTGACGAAGACTTCACCATGCTGATACGGGTTCATAGTTCCCGCATCGACGTTGATATAGGGATCGAGCTTCTGCACCGTGACTTTGAATCCACGGTTCTTTAAAAGCCTGCCCAGGCTGGCGGTGGTAATTCCCTTACCAACCGACGATACCACTCCACCCGTTACGAAAATATACTTTGTGCTCATCTTTCCTGCCCCCTGATCTGAGAGATCGAAATTACGAATGATACCGGGTTTTTAGCTGACAGTTTTCAGTGATCTCACTGGTAGTTATTATCATCGCAGCTGCCAATTCTGTCATTACGATGGTCGGGATTTGTAACCTCGGACCAAGCATAAGCGGGTTTGTAACCCGCACATCTTTTCATCTGCAGTGGTATAGGTTTCGGGATTTCCGGGTTGGGTTGGTCGATGTACATCCATCCGTACCATCCGCCCCTATCCGCAGTTCAAAAAATTTGCTGCCTATGATGATAAAGACTACCTGTAATAGCCATGACAGTTGAAAGCTGACAGCTAAAAAACAGCTATCCTCTGAAGAAATACTCCATCTGTCCTTTGCCTAGTTTTATTGAATGCTCGATTGCTTGTGAAACATAGTCTTTTGCGAATGTAACGGCGGCTCTCAGGTCGTCGCCCATCGCTAGTCTTGCGGCAATTGCCGCGCTCAGCACGCAGCCCGTGCCGTGCATTCTCTTGTTATGTCGCTTGCCGGAGAACTCCGCGAGCTCGCTTCCGTCATAGAGCACATCAACCGGCTCCCCTTCGACATGACCGCCCTTAACCAGTGCCGCGCGCGCTCCCATATCTACCAGCGCCTTCGCTGCGTCCCGTGCGTTTGCCGAATCGGTGACCGCGATCCCGGTCAGCGCCTGCGCTTCATCCGCATTCGGAGTGACGAGTGTCACCTTAGGAATCAGCCACCGTTTCATCCGCTTGATCGCGGGTTCGGTGAGAAGAACCTCACCATTCTTTGCTTTCATCACCGGGTCAAGAACTATATTGGGTATCTCTCGCCTTACGATCCGTTCTGAAATCAACGCAACCATCTGCGGGGAATAAAGCATCCCCACCTTGCACGCGTTTATTTCGAAATCACGCGTTACCGCATCGATCTGCGCGGACACGATTTTCGGCGGCACCTTGCTCACCTTTTGCACGCCGGTCGAGTTCTGCGCAGTTACATTTGTCACCGCGCAGACACCGTAGACCCCGATATCTCTCATAACCGCCAGATCCGCCTGAATCCCGGCTCCGCAGCTCGAATCAGAGGCTGCAATTGTGAGCGCTATTTTCATTAAAGCAGCTCCGCCAGGGTATCGATGATCCTGTCCGGTTTCATATCACCGACCGCCTTCGCCGCGTCCTCGCGGGTAGATAACCCGGTCAGCACCAATACGGAGTGTAGACCCGCGCGGTTCCCGACGGCGATATCGGTAGCCAGGTTATCGCCGACCATTATCGCGCATTCCGGTGTCGACCCCGCGAGTTCGAGGATCTTATCTAGCGCGTAGGTGTGCGGCTTACCGACCAGGAATGGTTCAACCGATGTAGCCGTCTTCACTGCCGCGACCAGGCACCCGTTCCCGGGCACCACTGTGTTTTCTACGGGGTATCTCGTATCGCCGTTTGTGGCGATGAATCCGGCGCCGTCGAGGATTGCGCGCATCGCTCTTGTGAGTTTGCTATAGTTGAATTCGCGGTCGATTCCAACAACCACATAGTCGATGTGCGCGTCGGGCTCGTCCATATCGTAGATTACTTTCATTCCCACTGCTTGCAGCTCTTCATAAAGCCCCTGTTCGCCGATCCTGTATACGGTTTTACCAGCCGCGTTTTTTTCGACGAAGTAAAGGGCTGTGGCATAGGAGGAGGTCATTATCTCCTCGACAGGCGTGGGTATGCCCAGGCGTTCCAATTTCTCGGAATAAGCCCTGCGAGAGAGTGCGGAATTGTTGGTATAGAAGCGGACGAGATGCCCCTGGCTCCTTAGAGCCGAGACTAGTTCCCTTGCGTGCGGCTGCGGCTCAGTGCCGCGGTAGATAACCCCGTCAAGGTCAAAAACATACGTCAGCCTATCCTGGCACGGCGTCTTTATTAACTCCATAACGGGTACTCATTGTATCAAGTCTAGGGGCCGAAGTAAAGGAACCAGGCTCAATTTTTTCGTGGATGCTTGCCTTTGTTGCCGAATTTACCGCTGTAATTCATGCCACTCATGGAGTGCATCAAGCATCGTCTGTGGGGCCATTTCCTACTACATAAGTGGCACACTACAACATGTCTTGAATTGAAGCTAGAAAGGTTTCATTTGTGAGAATAAAAACCCAAAACGAGCTTTTGAACTCATGGGGTAGGATAAACCAGACAAGCAAAAAAGCCCCTCCAAACCTATCGGAATGGAGGGGCTTAATATTTGGTAGATATAGAGCTATGGGGCTTTCAGTTGAATATGGCAACCCTCTTGGGGGATAGTATGAAGCCCTACTTCGGCTGCTTCTGCCTTTAGGTGAGTGTAGAAGTCAACGGAATTCCAGCCGTGTTTCTTGCTGATAACGTCTGCCGCATTCCCCGTTAAGTGCTCAGAATGCATTGTCCAGGTAATAGGCTTCTTGCCCTTATCATGAGTTCTGCCAACTCCATACAACCACTTCTGCCTTTCAAGGCTTCTCTTCGCCTCAAATACTACGGGGTCAAAGCCAAGGGCTTTCATGGCGTCTATGAGCTTCTGGAGCTTACTGCGGAATTCGGGAGTGAGGGCATCAAGTGAAGTGTTTCTAGCGGGTTCCTGCATTTACTTCACCCACTTGGAAACTATCCTAACTGCCTGGTCAACAAGCCATTCTGCCTGTGCCTTGGAAATTTTCACACCAAATTTCTGAGCTTCGGCAACAACCAACTCAACGGCCAATTCACGTCTGCCTTCGTTACTCGTTGCATGGTCGGCTATTTCCTGAAGTACTGCGGGGTCTATCCGTGCCACAAACGCTATAAGCTTCCTGTTATGAATAGCTTTGGCTATCCAGCCAATAACGAACATTAAGGCAGGGACAATATAGGGGGCAATGACGGGGTAAATGCTTGCAAAGTCCATTGGGGTATCTCCTGTGGTTTTGTTTTTGAGGATGAAAGAGGAAAGGGCACAGCTTGAAGCCATGCCCTTCGTAGAGGAGAAGAACCTACTGACAAAAAAAGCCAGCAAGAGTTAATTACAGCAGGTTAGAGCAGGTTTGCCGCCCGTGGTGAGAACTGGCTTACCTGTGGTGTGGCAATATTTTGGGGCAAGTTGTCCATTACCTTTGAGGGTGATAATACTGCATTTGCGGTTGCGTATCTGAGTGCTGCCAGTAACCTGCTTGCCGCCTATTGTGGCGGTAACATCGGCAGAGTAATTGTTATAAAGGCTTTGGGTTGTGCCCGTTCCAGCCCAGGTAAGGCCGAAACCACATTTGTCAGTGGAAATATTAAGGTTCTTTCTACTGCCGCCCGTGCCTTGTTTTACATTCACGTTGAACGGGCCATTCCCACCATTACTATCAACAACACGAACAGCCAGAAGACCATTGAAAGCCTTCTCTACATCAAAGGTGTAGCTACCAAACATATAGGGAAGCTCTATGTAATCCAGTCGTAGACAAGCAGAGACATTTATTTCAGTGCATGTTGGTTCGGTTTCGGGCTTGAGGTAGTCACCGTATAAGCCAGGTTCAAGATATGCTATTAGCTCATCACAACCTGCAGGGCTTCCTAGTTTCTCAACGGTTATCCAACCATCAGGGTTGCCAGGATAAGCGGAGAATGCGCCCGTATCAGTTCCCATTGGAAGAACGCTCCATACATCCCCTGTGGTATACATATCACCGCACGGCTCATCATGTGTCTTTAGGAATTGCGTTTGGATAATTTCACCAGCCAACATTCCATCCACGAAAACCAAGCCAGAGGGCTGGTAATAAACGTGAGGGTGATGGTGTGCTTGCATTGCTTCCCCTGCGTATTCGGCAACGAAACTGTCGCTTTCAGGGTTACGGGTTGGGCTTGGACTTGTGCCCATCCAAGAAGCTTGCGGGTTAATGAGAACAACGAAACTGCCGCCGTCTGCATGTTCCTTTTTCCGTTTGGTGATGGAGTTGAATGTGTAGCTTTCCCCGTGCTTTAGACCACGAATTTCAAGCGTATTGATGCGGTAAATTCCCAAGTCCCAAGAAACGGAAGTTCCATGACTTTCGGTTGCTGGTTGGGTTGTTGGGATGAGACTGTCGGAGTTGCCCGAACCCGAATAATTGGTTGGGCATAATAGGTCTATCCATTTGGTTGTGTCAGTTACCGTGTATTCCTTGCCGTCTAAAACCAAAGTAAACGGGGCTTTGGTTGTGTCTGAGGTGGTGAAGTCCAAAGAGATATATCGAGTACCCCAAAGGCTTATGTTTTCAAGTCCAGTGATACTAATACTATCATTACCTTCTGCGGCAGTGATACTGCGACTAATTGTATATGCAAGCCGTTCTTTAGGAACTGAGAACTTCAGGGCATTCCAGCTTGTGCCCGTTTCAGAAACACGGGTTAAAACACGCTGGTCATGATAGTCGGTATGAGCACAACCGCCTTCTTCATACGGATGGTCGGGGTTAGAGCATGGAAAGTCTGGCTGGTCAATTGTGCCTGGGTTAGTCACCCAAACAGGGCCGATGGTTCGGTAATAACCTTTGGCTTCATCGTAACCAACATTGATACTCCGCATTTCGGCAAAGCATTCGTTTTGCTCAATGCTGGGGTTCCACTGACAACGCCAATACGGGCCGTCAAATGAACCGTCTAGCTTCCACCATCCACCAAAATTAAGCCCTACGCCACTATCACCCCAAGTTGTGCCGTCACTATCACAGCCCCAACTCTTAGTATCTTCATGCCAGGTTGGAACGCTGTCACCAGTTTTAAGCGTTGCGCCCGTAGCTGCGGGGCCGTCTATGTAATGTGCTCCATTTGAATAGGAATGGTTGAAACTACCGCAGTAGTCTACCATCCAACCGTTATTAAAAATGCCGTCGAAAGCATAATAGGTGTAGGTGCTGCCGCCGATACTGGCAATGGTATTGCCGTTTTGGGTATAGGTGCAACTTTCCCAATTGGGAGTTGCCAAACCACCAGTTCTATAGAAACTGACACTTCCGCAGGGTTCGGAAGTAAGTTCAGGCCAATAGACACTAGTTATGAGTTTTGCGCCCATTGAGGATGGGTTTATTATCTTATAAGGTCTGGTGAATGAGCCTTCATGACTTTCGCCATTGACGGTTACCTTGTAGGTGATGGTTGGGTTATCATCGGTTTCTATCCAAATTCGGCCGTATTTTGGTGGTATCCATGAGGGGTCTTTATCCATCGGGTAGTAACACCAAAGGTCAGAGCACATCCAACGAAACCAGTTATTATTGGCATCCTTTTCATGGCAAAGGCAGGGATAAATGCCGCTTGAAACATCCTTTATTTCCATGTAGGTATCGGCTTCAAATTCAACATAGACATCGAAACTGCCCGTTACTTCATAACCACCGCTTGCGCATTCAGGGCAGTAGTATTCCCCGCAGTCTATTTTGGTGCAGGGAACAGTATCCAGCCAAATAGTTCCACCCGCCGCCGTATCACCGCAGGGTTCATACTCATCACCCATTAGCTGTAAACACAAGTCCCAAGCAACATTTGTGGCAACGTCGCTTTCGCAGGTTCCATCCAAACAAGTTGCATCGGGGTTTGACCAGTCCACTACCAAACCGCAGTTCTTGCCGTTTTGAGAACCATAACCAGCGGATATTCTAAACGCCACATTACCAGGTAAACCAACCATTGCATGGGTGAGAAATTGGTTCAGTGTAGTTGGCGGGCACATACCCTCAATAGGTGGAGTTCCTATTATAAGCTCACCTTTGGAGGTGACAGTGCCGCTTACTCCAAAGCCGTATTTCTGCCTTTCTCGTATCTTAAATGCCACGGCTATAGTCCTTTCCGCACTCCTTACATATCTGCCCTATCTTGCAGGATGGACAATGCAAAGCAAGTGTCATGCGCCAATTCTCCTGCATCATCGGGGTAATGCCTAATGTCGGTGTTGTCACTGATGTTGTTGGAGCAATGGTTACCTGTGAGTGTGAGCAGCCTTTACACGGCTGGCAGATATTGGAGCAGTAAGGGCATTCTGCTTCCGTTATATCTGGAGCACCTGCCATTACTTGCTCAATGGATAGTTCGGGGTGGGCTTGAGTGAGGGGAAAGCGGCCATGAGTGGGGCAAAAGAAATATCTAGCCATTATGCGCACTCCTCAAATGATACTATGTCTTCCGTCTGCTCTGCCCCTATGCTTTTGAGGTTGCCGCCTTTATCCCACTCGCATAACCGATAGACGTTAATTAGCTTGTAGTTCGTGCTATCCCATTTGACATAAGCCCCACCATACCTAACAGGGCATTTGTCCCTGTCCCTATCCCAAGTGATAGTTGGGTTGGTTTTATCGAGCACAAGAACAGTGCCGCCTGAGTTATTCTGCGGAATGGCAGTAATTGCCGCCTGAGTTAGCAAGGAAATAAGGGTTCCACCTGCTACCTGCTGGACTGCTAGACCAGGGCCAGGAATTATGCGTTCACGCTTACTTAAAGCCTGTTTTTGAGGGATAGGGGGCATCATTACTCTAGTCCTGCGGGAAGTCCTAAGGCGGTTTGAAGGTCACAAGTTTCATAGCGGTATTTGTTGGTGGTGGGGTCTTTGGGCTTAGTCCATTTCGACTGTCCAGCCAAACCAGAGACATACACGGGCTGGCTGTCTTGTGTGGCGTCGGTTGTGTAGTTGGGCTTGTCGGGGTCAGTGCATTGGTAGTATTGCGGCATACCATCCACGAGCTTTATCTTGGCTTCCCTTAGTGCCTCATTATGACTTCTCTGCCTTGCAAGGAATTTATACTCAACTATGTAGTTGGTGATGTTGCCGTTTTCGTCAATATCACAGTCGGTGTGTGCTCCCTCAAACATTACCTGCTCAGCGGGATACCCAAGAAACGTTGCATTGTTGAGCTTGCCTTCGGCAGACTTTATAGCGGAACTTGGGGCAGTGGATACCTTGCCGCTGATAGTTATTTCATCAATGGGCATGATGGTGGAAACGGGAATTTCAACTGATGTGCCCGTATCCTCCCATATCATCCCTTTGGTGGTGTCCAAGACTTCACAACTGTAGTCATGAGAAACGCTCCAAAAGTCTTCACCGTAGAAGCCCAAGTTGGAGAACTCGCAGGTGACAAGTGCCCCATGCACGTTTTCATCATCAACGTTAATATCTACGCATATCAGGTCTGGATACGTGGTGCTGTAAGAGCAGCCGATAGTTGGCAGGGCAGAACTCCACGGTTCAACGTCTGCATACCAGTTATCAGAGGCATAAGTTACCGTTGCCCTGAGTTCCTTATTAGTTCTATGAAACCTGCGTTTCTGGAGGGTGATAGCCATGCGGGGTGTCCTTTCGGGGGAGATAAAGAGGGATGGAGTTTAACGGGCTTTGGCGTAGCTTATGGTCTTCTGCCATTCGGCTACTTGCTGTTTGAGGAATTTATTATTTTCTTCCAGCATTTTGGTGTGCTTTACAAGCTCGTTGTATTCCTGGTTGGATGGTTTGCGGCTTTCGGGGGTTAAGCGTTCCTTGGTTCCAACTTCCATTTGCTTTTGCCACATACTACGAAGAGAGGAAAAGCCAGCCATTCCAAGCCACTTTTCACGTTCTGCTTGCATCTCCTGCTTAATTGCATCCATTCGGGCTTTGGCGTTAGTTATAGCTGTTTGGGTTGCTTCCTGCTGGCGTTTTTTGAACTCATACATATACTGTATGCTTGCTTTAATGGCGGTTATTGCCGTTTTGACATTAAGCTCTAATAAGCTCATGCCGCCACTTGTTGTGGCCTGGGTCTTAAGGTGCAGGAACTCGGTAAGCTTGTTAATTGCTTCGGTGACATTATCAATTACAGGCTTGAATGCTTCGGCAACCTTGGTTACAGCCCAAGCCACTGCTTTGAGCACTAGAACAAGGGCTTCAAACTGCATCTTCCAATTCTGAATTATTAAGCCCTGAACAAACTTACGAATGGGGGCACAGGCATCATACACCTGCTTAATAAGGTTCCAGACGGCAGTTATTGCGGGTTTCACTGCTTCCCATGCCGTTCTGAATGCGCCCATTACGGTTGTCTTGACCTGCTTTAGAACTCCATCAGTTAAGCCTAACTGGTTGCGGTATTTCACTATAAGGGCAATAAGCCCGATGACTGCGGTAATAGCTAAGAGTATCCAGCCAACTGGGTTTGTGGTTTCGGAAGCTATAAAGGTAGCACTAAGCCACTTCCACGCAATTCCCAAGCCTTTAATGGCTAAGGATGCGCCCGAACAAATGGAGGGGAGTTTGGATAATATAAGAAGCACGGGGCCAAGTCCAGCTAGACCAGCGGCAATTCCAACTATCATGCGTTTGCCAGCAGTGCCAAGGTTATTGAACCATGTAACTGCGGCAGAAACCTTGTTTATCAGCCCTGATACGGTTCCTGCTACGGCTTGAACTACATTAGCTTTAAGGGTGTTGAATGCATCATCCAAGTTCTCCAGGTCATTCTTTAGGCCGCCCGTTACCCTTGGAAGCCTGGAGAGTTCCTGAGACATTCGGTTAATGAACTCTTGGCTTCCAATGCCCTTCTTCTGTATCTGCTCAGCGTTGGAAGTGCCGTAAGCGGCTTCCATTGCCTTGGATATCTGAGGGGCATAATTCTTTATAATGCGGAGGTCTTCGGTCATTACTTTGCCGTTACTTCGCATTTGCATTAACTGCTGCATTACAGCCCCAAGTTCTGTTTTTCCACCACCTATCTGAGCAATTGCATTGCCGAATTGGAGCATTGCTTGCTTTGCTTCATTGGCCTTCATTCCAGCCGCCTGAAGCTGTGTTGCACCTCTGACTGCTTCTTCAAAGCCCAAGCCTGGAAGTCTGGCAACTTCCTTTAGGTCTTTAAGTTGACGGGCTGCTTCTGAGCTACTGCCTGTAACAGCAACTAAGCCTTTCTTCAAGGCATCCAAACGGGCATAGGTATCAATGCTGTTTTTTGCGAACAAAACAAAGGGCACGGTTACACCCAAAGTCATGGCAGTGCCCATCTGTTGAAGCCCACTCGATAGAGCACCATACTTGCTTTGAAGGGCTTTATTATTGGCGTCTAGCTTGGCATTAAGGGTTTGAATTCCGTTATCTACGGCTGTTATGTCTGCTCGAAAACGAACAACTAAGTCTTTAAGAAGTGGCATTGCGGGGGTTCCTAAGAGGGGATGAGTTGGGGATGGTTACTAATTATTTGCTTGGTTTTGGGCGTATGTTTCGGCTTGCTCACATATCAAAGCCCACTCCATCCAGCAAGTGGGCTGCTCGAAGAGTTCCCAAGGTGGAACTTGCAGGTATTTTGCTGCTCGGATAAGAGGGAAATACTCCGTGCATTCGCCCATGCCGCCATTAGTGGCAAGCCAGCGTCTTAACTCTCGGAGTTCACTTTTTTTGGGCTGGAAGCCTCTGCAATGGCCTGGAATACCGCCGATAGAAAACCAACTCCAAGCTGGCTTAACACTTCCTCTGTGGGCTTTATTTCGTTGCCGTCATCATCGGTGATATCCCAACTAACAAGGGCATCGGCAAGTATCTTTACATTTGCCGCAAGTGGAGCATCATCTTCGGTAAGCCCTATTACAAGTGCTTCAACCTTGGGCGTGTAGAAGTTCGTTTTATAGGTGATGTGAAACTCCAAGTCATCTGCTTTGACGGGGATGGTTTTCACCTGTTTTGTAAGGTCTGATAATTTGATGGGCATGTTCTTCTCCTGTGGGGTGTAGGCTCAGCACATTACGCACTGAGCCTCATTGTTTCGGGGTGGGTTTATACTACTGTGGCTTTAATGGCGTAGGTCTTGGCAGGGTCATATACTACCTGGAGCACATAAGAAACTGCGTATACTCCGTCTTCATCTTCAAAGCTCTGGACTTCCTTAACCTTGCATACACATGAAATAGTGCATGACTTTGTGCCGTTGCTGGCAACAATATCAATTACCGTTGTAGCGTTGCCTGTTCTTGCGGCATTGAGGAATGTAACACCCGTGCTGTCTGCTTCGAGCTTGAGGGTTACGGTTGCATCGGGGTTGGCATCCACCAAAGCAACATAACTATCTTCGGATGCGTCCAAAGTCCAGACTGGTTTCCATGTTCCAGATACTTTGACTTCAGCCTCAAATACACGGCTTAATGTGGTTCCATCCTGTTTTACGCTAACGTCTTTGGGCTGGATAGGTGTAATGGTTGCCGCTGGTGATAATGACGCAGTGAAAGCACCTGTGGCAATTTTACCGCCTATTCCTTCGCCTGAAAGGTCAATGGAATTACGGGTGTGCTTGAATGTAAAGCCCGTAACTGCCGCATAATTGAACTCTTCGCATTGAGTGGCATTACCAATTTCAACAACGTAAGTGTCATGAGCATTCACAAGGTCGGTTTTGGGGCTATATACTCCGCTTGCTCCAGTGCAAAGGCAACTGCCGAAAATGAAGTCCAATTCTTCATAGACGGGGTAGCCGTCTATCTTGAATTCGGTGTAGTCTTTTCCGAGTGCAACAACGGTAGGGAACAGTCTTCCCTGTTGCGTGTATGTCTGCATTTCGAGCTTGGGAGTGGGTGTAATTTTAATACCAGTTAGCTGTGTGGTTGCGGCGGTTCCAGCACCAGTAGTGCCTTCTTTACCAACCTGAACTAACTGTTTAGAGGTGATGCGTTCAGCCATTAGGGGTGTCTCCTTGCGGGGTGTAATGATGTAGAGGTGAAAAGGGGGAATTGAAAGCAAGCCTTAATTGGCTTGAACTACTACCTTGTAAAGCCCACCTAAATGGTAGAAGTATCCACCATCCTTGGCAGGTTCAACGTATTGAATAGGGGCATCTCGAATAATAGAAAACACTCTGCCGTCTGATGTTGTGCCAGCGGCATTATGCAGAAGTATATCTATCTGGTTGGCTATGGCATTCAGGTCTTCAAAGACAACATCCTTGCCGACAGCCTTGACTTGGAAAACGGGGTTGGATGCAAGCCTAAAGCCGCCAAGTACAACGGTGTCTTTACCTGGAGCTTGCACATTGAAAATGATGTAGGGGCTTCCAGCCTTGATATCGGCAATGGTGTTATAAATGCAAGTGCCCACGATACCAGCCAGTGTTTCATCATTACTGAGAATACTATTGATGAATTCAGCCGCTATCATCGTTTCTGTTGCTGTGTGTGAGTTCATCGGTTAGTTTCCTAATTCTGCGGCCATAAGACGCTCCATTACTTCAACAAATGAAGCTCCAACTTCTTCGGCTGCTGGTGTCATGTAAGGTTGTGCTGGCATTTTGGATGTGCCGAATTCCACATAAACGGCATACTCTGCCTGTGGAACTACTTCCCCTGAAAGCTCCTCCAGTTCGGATAAGTCAACCTGGATGGAGTTCTTGAGGTTACCAGTATCCACGGGAACTATCGCCTGTGCCTTGGCTTGGGTGTCAAAACAAGCTTTGGTAATGGCAAGCTTAGCGGCTTCTTGGAGGGCTTGGGTTACTAGTTTACTGCGGTCAATAGTGGTTTCAATGGTGATGGACATGGGGCTATATCGGGTGCGTAATGAAGAAGAGGATAATACCTGCCGCCAATGTGCCAAAGGCCGTAAGTGCCGCTCCAACTGCCAGCTTGTAGTTGATAGTGAGGGTGTCTTCTACTTTCTTTATCCTGTCCTTTAAGGTGTCAGTTTCTACTTTTTGAGCTTTGAACTCTTCATCATGCATAATGCATTTGGAGGGGATGTTTTCGAGCTTGTCTAGGAACAGGTCTATCTTGGCATTGAGGGTGATAAGCAAGTCATGGTCTGACTTGGGGAATTGTTCGGGGGTGTTTGCTGGCGTCATGCGGGATATCCTTAGAGGGTAATACAAATTGCTCTGATGAACAATGGAAATGGCCTAACAGCAATAACTTGATACTCAATATTATTAACTGCTATCTTATCGCCCGTACTGATGCTGGAGTTGTAAGGAATGGTTATTTGCCACTGTATTACATAGTTGGTGGCCTCACCTGCCTGGACAACCTGCGGAGTTTTGGCGTCAATTCGGCATCTGGAAGGAGTGGAAACATAGCTCGTTTTAATACTTCCCGCACTTCCTCTGCTCGTGGTTTTGGTGAGTATCGAGCAGCCAGTATCAAAGGTGGATGCTATTTCAGCCCGAAGAGAAGATAGTTCATTTTCAGAAATTGCCAGCATCTTAGTAACCTATCCAGTCTAAAAAGTCAGTGCCCTGAACCTGAACAACTCCAATGCTCTGTTTATCGAATTCAGCAGCCATTTTAAGGCAGTGCTCTATCATCTGTGAGCGTCTGCGGGATATGCCGTCATCTGCCATATCGTAAGCCATTGCAAGTCTACTCGCCTTAATTCTCCATCCCTGAGCAATAGCGGCATTGAGGGAATAAGTGGGCGCCCATGCATCATCGGAGGGGGCGTTTCCATCATCATCAGCACGTTTACATGCATTCACTAAGGCGGTCAGGTCGGCAGAGGATAGAGCAGGTTCGGATGCGGGGTCTAGGTAGAAGGATATATATGTAATTGCTTCTTCTTGTGTCATGGTGAATGTCCTTACAGCCAGTTTAAGACGGCTTCCAGGTCTAAGCCTCTACTTTGGCATTCTGCCGTTAGCTGCTCTTGGGTAAGGGGAGTAAGAGTATCTGCCGTTTCCCTGCTGGCTATCAGGTAGGTGGTTCCATCTGGCTTACCTTTCCATGTGATAGGTTGCGGGAGTTCGGGGCGTCTAATGCCGTATCTGTCCTTGGGCGTCATTGGAACAACGTAGTAGTTTATGCTCATTATTACAACTCCCGAATTCCAATGTATTGAATGTCCATGCTCAAGTTCTCGTTACCATCACCTGTGCCCTGAATGGATATGATATTGCCACATACGGGATTGTTGAGTTCATCGTAACTGAGTTCTTGGATATACTCATCATTGATGTAGATACCAGCACTACAGCCCAATACTCGGAAAGTGAACTTGTTCCAGTCGAACGGGTTAATATTGTAGTATCCGACTGAAAAGCCTAAGTCCTGGTCAATTAACTCAACACTGCCTGTATCACGGACTATGTAGCAATAATTGGTGGAATACTGAGTTTTAGCCCAACTAAAGCAATACCAGTAAGGATAATAGCCGCCCAATTGGTTCATTCTGCATAGAAATTCAGCATCAAAATTGTCTGCGCTTATCGGCAAATAAAGCGTAGTCCAGTAGCTGTTATCACCTGTAATATGAAGCCCGTTTCCAGGCTCACCAGCACTTGCATATCCATCCTGTAAATTACAGTCACTTGGCACCATCTGAGATGCTCGGAAGTCTGCAAACCACGTATTACCTTGCTTTGCTGGATATAACGGCATTGGCTGGCTTTTCGCAAATGCGGGAATTGCCGTGTTTATAATTGGTGTTGGGCCACTACCTGCCATTGGTTTAAGCCTTTCTTACTCGAATGGATGCGGTGATGTTGCCGTAGTCGCTCGATAATGCCAGCCTTCCTGCTTCTCCGATAAACCAGCCCTGGACTAATACAGACTTAGCTATACTGGCAGGAACTATAAACCTTGTGAGTTCGGGGTATTTGGCTGTGCCGAACGTTTCCTTATTCTGGACAACCACGGTAAAGTTATTTGAGGGGCTGGTGTTCTCTATGCTGATGATATACAGGCTGCCAGGGTTGAGGGTTTCGGGCAGTGGAATGTCAATATTCGCTGTGGCTGCTCCAGGGGCATAGGCACTGTTCTGATAGATAATATCATTAGGAACAGCACCAGATATTTGAGCTACTTGGGTTATGGTTGGGGCCATGTGTTACTCCTTAGAGGGGGGAAGAGGGGCAGAGTGTTTCATCTGCCCCATAGAAACGAAGGGAATTAGGCGATAAGCCTTACTGCCAATTCAGGGCAAAGGGTCTTTACGCCGCAAAGCATATCAAAGCGGATAAGGTTAGCATTTGCGCCGAAGTCATATCCGTAGATAACTCTGATACTAAAACCGCCGTAGTTGATAACTTCGGAATTAACTCCACCTAAAGGCTGCTCGGTTGGTCTTGAGACTAAAGCGAAAGCGTTCTTGTGGAATGCCAAGTTCTGAATATCACTGCCGTTAGAAACAATAGTCATTTTGACACCAGAAACAGCAGCAGGAAGAGCAGGATAGAACTTCACTGTTCCACTACCATCAGCAGCCGTAGTTGCTTCTTCGGTTACAACGTAACTGCCAGCAACGTTTTCCAAGGTGAAGATATCGCCTTTGACGAATTTCTTAGCGTTTCCACCAGCAGCAACAGTGCCAGAGGTTGCACCTGCATCAGCAGTTAATGTTGCTGTTCCAGAAGCCCAAGTTCCCTTTGTGTGGGTTTTGATATTCTGGTCTAAGTAACTGCTAAGGCCCAAAATTCTGCCCATAACGCCATTACGTACGTTCTGTGCATCACCAACTTCATTGGCCTTAATGAACTGGTCTAATACGCCGTAAGCGGCTTCACCGTTAGGGTCAAAGACAATGCTTCTGTCTTCAAATGGAGCTTTGTTGATATTGAGGACTTTTCGAGCACCTGCAATATCGGAAATAGCAGGAGTGCTGGAAGCCTTGTAGTGGTAAGGAATATCGGCATACAAACCAGCAATGTATTCATCCACTTTCTGTGCAATGGCACGGGCCGCAGGTTGAATAACTTGGGAGTTGATATCCTGAATGCTAAGGCTTAACTGTTTGGCTGTTATCTGCGCAGGAACGGTAACGAGCTTGTCCATTTTAACTGCAACACCAGTTTCTGTAATGTCCTGGTAGGTTGTAGTTCCAGTGTCTTCAACAGCAGTGAAAGTTGCGGGTTTTCTAACAGTAATGGTGTCACCAACATGGGCAAATTCGCCGCTATAGTCGGTGTATACCAAATTGCCAAGAACAAGGTTGTTCTGAAGGGCAATGAGGGTTTCCCTTGCAATTATCTGAGGGGTAAGTAGGGTGTTAGCCATGATGTTTCAATTTCTCCTAGAGAGGTAGTTTTGAGGGGGAATTACTTCTTTCTGCCAGTAGCTTTTAAGTAGTCATCCATACTCATATTGGATAACTGGTCATAATTGAGTGGGGCAGAGCCACGAGTTCCAGCGTCAATATTGGAATTCATTGTTGAGGGGCTGGAACCATTAAAGAGGTGCGGTTTTGCAGTTTTAAGGGCTTCAATTGCAGTCTTTAAGGCTTCATCATTCGGTGTGCCGTTATCATCCAATTGGAGTTCTTCGGGCTTCAAAAGCAAGCTAATTACATCAGCATCAATTGCGCCATGCTCCGATGCAACCTTGTTAATTGCCGCTTTGGTGTTCGTTGCCTTACGTTCTGCATGTAAGCCACTTAACTGCTTTGCCAATGCTTCCTTTTCCGCTCGTTCTGTAGTCAACTGCTTTTCGTAGTCATTGGCTTTGGTTCTATGGCTGGCTGCTTCCTTTCGGAGTTCCTGCACATATTCGAGTGAAAAAGTCTGCGGGGTAGGTTCATTGCTTCCAGAGCTTTGAACTTGAGGTTTGGGGGCTTCTACAACCTGTGTAGTTGTGGGTGTCTGTTCAACAGACTGTGTAGCTTCTGTTGCTACCTGAGCTTCATCTGCCATTTTTGGAGGTTTCCTTTTCGGGGTGAATTATGAGGTGTGGAGCATGCGCATGCTCCATTGTTGTTGGGGGATGAATGGACAATGGCGGCGAGATCCCGCCGCCATTGTTTTAAATATCGAGTGTATTAGGGCTGTTATTTGGACTGTGGAGCAATTTCTCCGTATGTAGTGGCTATGCACTCATCATCTGCGGAAAACTCGCATATTTCAACGGAAACAGCCTTGTCTTTGGTTGTGGGGTTTCCGTTGGCATCCCTGAAGTAGGCAATACTATATGCCCCACCATTCGGGGTAGGCTTGTCTATCCGCTGTTCTGTGTTATCCTGCATAGGTTCTGTCCTTTATCAGCTTGTTTATTACTGCGTATCTCTTTGGAGCATTGGCCTTCAGCCGTTTGGCATCGGTGATATAGACACTAACGCTTTCGGCGAAGTCTTCGGCTATACTCTTTCTAGCATAGCTAGAAACGGAAGGTTCCCCGCTTGCTACGGCTGCTCCAAAGTCAGAAGTGAACGGTGACTTAGTTGTTCCGTATACCGCCTTGGCAAGGTTGTGCCCCATCTCATGGGCCATGCTATCGAGTTTCAGATATCTACTATTATAGACAACTATTCTGCCATCTCCACCAGTTGCCAATGATATAAAGTCGGGAATGCCGTATTCCTGTTCCCAGTATATATCAAGCTTGTTCCTTTGGCTGCTGAAGAATACATCCGTTGTATGCTTAGTTAATGCTCTAGGTATCCTGGGGCTGGTTGCCAGTTGGTGAATTGTATCTACTACGGGCTGAATACCACCTGAGTAGTGATACTTGATACCTTCCCACTCGATACGCTTCATTGGTTCCGCATAGTCCATTCCATGCGCTAGAACTGATGATGCACGGCGGGTGCTTCGAGACTGGACATATTGAGATATTATGCTCTTCTGTTCTTCCGTTGAAAGACCTGCAATTTGCCGCCTTAGACTGCCAGAAGATAAATGTGTGCGTGGTGTCAGAGGCGTCTTCGGGGGTGGAGGAGGGGGAGTTTCGGACTTCCAGTTTCTAAGCCCCAACTCATCCAAATTTCTAATTCTGACTGCGTTACCCCATACTTCGCTTTTCTGAATACCTGCGATATCTCTTATATCGAGTATGCCAGCCTTGTAAGCTTCATACTTGGTTTTCCCTAAGATAAAGCGTTGTGTTTCATCGGGAAGCCAACCGAATTCATCAGCACCCGAAACGATATTAACAGAGGTTTCTTTAATGCCCGATAGGTCAACATTCGGGAAGAGTTCCTGCCAGCTTTTGGTTTTGGGGATACGGGCACATCTGCCGCATACATGGTCATTAAGTTCTTCATCCAAGGTGTGGAAACTGCCATGCTTACTCCAACAAGCAGCACAAGTGTATTTACCAAGGGCTGAATGCCATATCCAACCATCAACAACATGAGAATTGGCACGGTAACTTTCAAGAGAGGTTGTGCGGTAGCTTCGCAATGTTTCGGTTCGGCAGATGGCAAGGATGTTATCCAAGCCCTTACCAAAGGCTGCTCTGCATAATGCCGCAATTCTTCGGGGGTTCTGTCCTGTGGCAATTCCAACTGTCAGAGCATCGGAAATGCCCTTGGATGCTTCATCACCGTATCTTTGCATTAACTCCGCTAATGGGCTTCCATCTGAGAGTTTGCCCACCATGTTTATCATTGTTTCCTTGGGTAGTCTGTGCCAATTGACAGACAAACCAGGAGGTGCATTACCTAGAGCAGTGAGAGTAAGTTGGTAACTGTACTCAGAAGCTAGTCCAATTGCTCTTAATTGCTCATCTGCCGTCGTGCCGCTGCTAAGTTGAGCCAGCCGCCTAAGTTCGGTTTCACATTGCCGCATTAGGGCCGCATATCTCTCTTGCTGAAACAGCCAGGAGGGAGATATTTCTTCTCCTGCATTACGAGCAGCCCAATACTTGGCTGTGATGTTATCAAGGTCGGTTTTGAGCTTTGCCCAAGTCTTCCCGTATGCATCTGCCAGCTTGTTAACTGCATCTGTATTGCCGTCTAAGAGTTCTCTGCGGAATTGCTTTACTTGGTTTTCTAACTGGCTCATGAGGAACTTTCATACGGGGAAACTGGCATTTTATGGGTGTCTGCGGAAATGGTTGTAGGAGGGCAAATTTGACAGATGGGCTATTGCGTGGTAGCACGTCTGCAAATGCTGGTTTTGTAATAATTATTATTACAAAGATACATTATTGACAACATACTGCTTAGCATGTTAAGTTGGAACAGCATGGTTTGAATTAGTTGGAGGAACCATACAAGATGAGCCAGTTAACCGAACTTATCTTGGCTGTTGTAATTTGTATACTCGGCATCGTGCTCGGTATAGCATTCATTAAAGTTCCAGACCACGGTGGCAGTATGAAAAAGAATAGGTATACTAAACATGAACAACCTCAACGGGAGAAATGAAGCTGTTAGGAGGTATCTCTCATGCCCACAAATGCATTGGAAATTGTTGGAAGCTTAACTGTTCTAATTGCGGCAGTATACAAGCTGGTGAAGGTGATAAACACCACACGGAAGAATGTAAAGGTGGCGGTTACACTTGAAGTTTCTATTGATAGTCCGAAGACTGGACTGATGGAGAGAAAGAAGAATGAACGAAACTACCTTACTTAGTGATATTCTCAAATACTGCCGCTTACATCCCGTAAGACAGGGAAATGAAGAAGCAGAAAAGGCATTGTGGGCCGATATTCAACGTGAGTTTTCGGGCAGATACGAAGGTATTGGTGACTTCGGGGACTTCCTAGATGATAACTACAAAGTCATCAGAGCTATAATGACGGGGAATTAAAAGAGATGCTTCACTATCTCATTCAGCTAGTTGATGTATTCAAGCATTTCATTCAATGGATAGGCAAGACTGAGACTGCCCAAGTTGCTCTAGTGTCTGCAATTGCAGCCTTCGTTTTTGCAACCGTTAACCAATTATGGGGACATTTTCTTGGTCAAAAGGCAAGGAAGAAAGCAGGAATAAGGCAAGGTAACGGGCTGCTTGCCGCTACCCTTGGAGAACTACTGAACAACGTGCATATTCTGGAAGACTTGGTAGGACAATGCAGTGGGCCATTGCGAGTAGAAGAAAGCCCAGAATTAAACGATGACGCCGCTCTAGTTCTCAGACTATGGGTTGATAGCCACCAAATATATGATGTTCAATGGCAACGCTTTTCTTCAAATGAAGCAAGTGCCGAATACTTCCTCAACCAATTAGCCATACTTCCGAGATTTTACGAAAATGCACACTCATTGATGGCATGGATAACTTCGCTGGCACGTAGTTCATGCCCTATCCCTCACGTCACACTAACGGAGATAGTAAAGCGTTCGTTATTAGTTTGTAAGAATATCCTCTCCATTGCTGTGACTTTATACAATGAGAACAAACAAATAAGGACATCAGTCTTTCTTTTGCCGCTCATAGAAGCATCGGCATTACTAGACGTATATAATGTGCGGCTCGATATTCAATGGAATGATGCATTCAACAAACCTGCCAGAAAACTTCTGCTTAAATATGGCCGTCATCTTGTGAAAAAAACTCCATCCTTTGTTCCGCAATATCAAGCAGCCATGCGAGTATTACAGTTACCTGAACCCAAGAAGGTTAAGTGGTGGCTATTTTGGCGGAAATGACCTAAGCCTTATTCGGTTTCTTCCTGTTTCATAGTTCCGCAATTACTTATAATACTGAGCTTTGCCCCACACTTCGGACAATGGTATTCCTTAATTGGGGTTTCTTCTGTTTCGGCTGCTTCCCTAATAACCCCAACTTTTACTGTGCCCGTTTCCGTGTACGGCTTAAAGCAGTTATTGGGGCATGCAACTGTAACTGTGAGTGCTATGGGCGTGAGTTCGGACATCTAATTCTTCTCCTTATAAACAAGCTGGCTTGACTGCCAGCCAAACAAGCGGTATAGTTCAGGTTGAGGCCCTTTGTAGTTCTTGGGATGCTATGGCAGTTCAGGAAGTGCGAAGGGTTTATCTGCTTTGGCGGTGAGGAGTGTCGCTAATGTATGGTCAAAATTCATCTTGGCAGGATATTCTCGGGGGCTTGTCCGTCAAGCGCAAGGTCTTTGTGAGCTATCATCACGACAATGACCAAGTCTGGTATAACGAATTCAGCAGAGTTTTTGCCAGCACCTATGAGTTAATTAGTGATAATTCGCTTGACCGCAGAATAGATAGCGAAGACCCAGAATATGTAGAACGGCGCATCCGTGAAAACCACATCAAAGGTTCATCTATTACTATAGTATTGTGTGGTTCGGAAACTTGGAAGCGCAAGTATATAGACTGGGAAATATGCGGCACTCTCTATTGCAAGCATGCCTTACTAGGCATTCTATTACCAACTGCCATCATACTACCAGATAATACCGTTCAAACGCCGAATAGGTTAGCTACCAACTTTCATACGGGATATGCTCATTGGATAAGATGGACTAATAACCCTGCAGAGCTCAAAGTTGCTATAGAGAAAGCGGAAGCTATGGCCAAAGATGCATTCCGTATAAATAATTCACTCCCCAAGATGAAAAGAAACCTGTCATAGTGAGGTTACAAGCAATGGTAATAACCAAAGGTAACTTGTCGTTGAATTTGGGGGTCTTTGCAGTTCATGCTGATATACAAGATGATGACCGCCAATGTGCGTGGGAACTATACACAGAACTCTGTACCAGGTTATCACTTGTCGGGAAGTCGGATGACGCTGAATGCGTTAATTTCGATGGCGAAGTTCTAATTGAGAGCCTCAATTCAGTCCATAGCTTCTTCCAAGAAGCTCGTGGTATTATGCGCAAATTTCCCGTAGGTCGGCTTTCAAAAGATGAAGATAAGCATCTTGGTCTTCTCATCAATGAGCTTATGGTCGGTGTGCTCCGTCCGTTCCTTGAGAAATGGCAAGCCAATTATCGGCATTGGTGGGATGCTGAGGCAAACCCCAAGTTGCCGCCATTTGAAAGGCAGAAGTTGTATCCACACTATGCTGAGCTACTTGAGGACTGGACAAATTTACGTTTGCTCGTAAGGGAAGTAATGAATATTCTTGTCCACTCCTACCAACTAACAAGTATGCACAACTCATTATCATAAGCATGGACATGGATAATGGCATTCATTACTTATGACCAATTAACCAATAGAGTGCAGACCTTTGCACAAGAAAAGAGCCTTACGGAGTCGGCGTCAACATTCCAACAGCAGGATGTATTCTTGTCGCACTCCACAAAAGACCACAAATACGTGCCAGGGGTTATCCAACTACTTAGTGAATATGGGGCATCAACGTACGTTGATGACTGGGATAAACGGCTTCCTGAAAGACCTAGTCATGTTACAGCTACTATCATCAGGACTATGGTATATCTATGTCCACGCTTCATTGTTCTAGTATCACCGAATAGTAATTCTTCACGTTGGATACCTTGGGAGTTGGGGCTAGCCGATGCTTATAAGGGTGTTGCACCAGTAGCCATACTTCCAATTGCTCCAACCGATACTGAGCAGTCGTGGATACGAACGGAATACTTCGGGTTGTATCCACGCATTGTGGCATCTGGTGTTTATGCGAATGACTTCTATGTCATTGACCCACGTAGGAAATTTGCCACATGGGAATTGCGCCAATGGTTAAAAGGCAATATTAAGTAAGCTTGCCGAACTTAGAGGAGTGCCATCAACTATGCCATTCTATATAACGCAACCTAGTTCCGCACAAATACCTTATATGGATATAGTGTCTCTTGCGGCTTCTGTAGTCTCTTTATTCATATCAGTTTTAGCTATTGCCCTAGCTATCAAGTTCTTTAGGATGTCCAATGAGCAAGGGCAAAGGTCTATTGACTCTGCCGCAAGCATAAAGGCTAGCGTAGATAAGTTGGAGTCACTATCTAGTATCTTGCACACTCAAATATTAAGCATGGTTCAGGATACTCTGAAGGACTATCGGGAGCATGCTTGCATGAATCGGGATGGCGATGAACGTGACGCCCAAGCTTTGGAGCAAATAAGGCAGGAGATGGAAGCTCAACAGAACGAGAAAATCGAAAATATCAGGAGAGACAATGAGCAGAAGCTTGATACCATCCTTGGCCAGCTTGATAACAGTCATTATGACCCTGCGGCTTTAAGGAAAGAGGCTAGGGAGGTAATTGGTAGTGTTGTAACCCAAACAATGGAAGCAAAAGACAAGCACCACGCAGAGGAGCTTAAGCTCAAGATAATGGACTATCTGCAGTTCAAAGTAGGTCATTATGCAACCAGAATAATACTTATGTCTGAGCTTGAAAAAGCGTTTATGCCAGACTTCTCCAGGGAGGCTCTGCAGAGAGAGCTTGCTGACTTGAAGGGCGAAGGGGTTATTAAGTTGATAGAAGGAACAATAATTGACCCGAAGTCAGGTCGTGCCGAAAAAGAACTCACAATTGTTATTGATGGGATGCGACTATCTGACCTGCGCACCTCCTATATAATGGATAATCCATCAGGTGACTGAGCAGCCTGGAGCATCCTATCTGTCATCATTGAGCGTTCAACCTGTAAGGTGTCTTGGTTTTCGGCTATCTCTTCTTCGGACATCCCAAGCATCTGTAAATTCATTGCATCAGACATGCCTACCTGCTTTCTATTGAGGGCTGCCTCCGTGCGGGTCTTCTCGGTTTGGGCTTCTTCTAAGGCTGAATGCGGTGTTGGGTCTATCCACTGGCATTCTATGTAACCTGGGGCAATTCCAGCAATTTCACAAACAAAGCTCATTACATCTTCCCATACATCACCCCAAGAAAGTTGCCTGTCCCGTATCTTGCCCAATAGGGGAGCTTCTGCCACTCTCTGACTTTCACCACTTGGGAATTGTCCAGAAGGTGGGAGCAGGTAATGCATCGGAGTTCGGGAAACACGGGCAATTTTGGCTGTAAAGGCATCTTGAACTTCCAAGAATTTGGATAAGTCAGCAGGTTCCAAACGTCCTATTTTCGCTTGTTCGGAAAGTATCTGCAGGAATGAACCAGGGCCAACCTTAATAGGCTTGGGTTGTCCTGTGTTCGGGTCAATATCCTGTGCCGCACCCAATAAGTAATAGATGGGGAATGCATTCATTTTAAGCCCAATAAGTAAGTGCAAGACGCTTTCATTAAGTGCATCTTGAATTGGAACAACGGGCTTCAATTCACTGCATGCAAACTTGGAATTCTTATTGGAATTTCTCCACCTGAAGATAGGAACTCTATTGTATTTGTTCGGAACAACCGCCAAACCATCAGCATTATATTGACAGAGTTCAGACAGGCTTTCAGGAACTATTGAAGTGTCTGCCTTGGAGATATAACGCTCAATTCTATCGGGCAAGTACCTTGTTACTCTGAGCTTTCCATCGGCAGTATTCCAGGCTTTGACGGCTTCAATTATATTTTCTTGCTCGTCATCATATCTGACTGCAACATTACCGCTATCTTCAGTTCTGATAATTGGACTGCCGTTTTCATCAAACCACACTGAAACATAAGCATCTCCATAGAGCAGTGCATTGTTGTGAATTGCGCCGCTTACATTATCCATTCTGGAGTGCTTCCAATATTCGGCAATGAACTCTTCTGCGGCTGGGTTATCAGAATTGAATTCCTCAATTTGAAGCCCATCAGCGAATGTATCAACAATGCATGGGCAGAGGTTTTCCACGTATTCCAGCATTATGGAGTTGATATCTGGAAGTATCCTGCGGAACTCCTTCAACACCTGATATGTGTAATGGTTGCCGTTGTAATACTCATCATAGAGTTCGTATTTATGCTGGTATTGGGAGAAATGAGCCTGTGCCCATTTGAGGGAATTATCTGCCATTGTGGGGGTTCCTTAGATGTAAGAGGAAACGAAGACACCACCTGCGGCCTTACCTGTTAAGCGGGTTAGGGCTTGAGTCGTGGCGTCAACCATATCGTCATGAGGTGCTGAACCGAAAGAGGTTAATTCAAAGGTGTAGTCCGAAGTCCATGAAGCATTGGAGGGGATATGAACGTTGCCAGCTTCAAACAGAGGGGAAACGGCATTAAGACGGACTTCCTTACTCTTGCTTGGGTTAATTGGAATAATGCCGCTTATCTCACCTTTAAGGGTATCAATTGCGGCTGCTCCATTGGCCTTGTTTTCTATCAGTTTGGTAGTTGCCAGAGGGTAACGGGCCGATAGTGCCCGTATCTGTTGTATCTGTTCGGTAAAGCTCCATCTACCTCTTACTTGGTCAATTAGATAGAAGTCTGCTCCACGCTTGCCCCATACCTGCCCAACTACAAAGTCAGTGTTCTTGCTGCCGCCGAATATTAAGTCCCATGACTGAAGCACAATATCAAAGCGTTCGGGAAGCTGGTGGTAATAGCGTATCCATTCCGTTTTAATGATAGTGCCGCCTGGAGGGATAGGGCGTTGCTGGTATTGTCCTGCAAAGTGTCTGGAGTTCTTTTTGAGTTCGGCTATTTCTTCGGGGGGAAACCTATCTTCCCAAAGCAATTGCCCTTCCTGCGTTCTCCAGTCATAAGGGCTGGCTAAGGAGTGCTCAAACTCCATCGGTAAGCAGAGGTGTTGGAAGTTTCCCTTTGCTAAGCAGTGCCCTGATAGGTCTTCAGTATGGATACGCTGTCCAATGATGATACGGCAACCTGTGGATACATCATTAAGGCGGTTATACATGGCTTCATCCCACCACGTAATAACTTTCTGCCTTTCAGCATCCGAATAGGCATCCATTGCGTTAATGGGGTCATCCACTAATAGGAAGTCTCCACCTTCGCCTGTGGTTTGAGCATCGGGGGAACAAACTATTCTGTGCCCACCTTTGGTATTCTCAAATTTGGTTTTCTGGTTTTGGTCGGGAGCAAGCTGGAACCTATCCTTCCAGCGTTCTTGATACCAGGGGCTTTCAATTAACCTGCGGCATTTAACAGCATCACGAGTGGCAAGGTTCAGCGAATATGAAGCAGTAAGAAACTTGATATGCGGCTTACGTATCCAAACCCAAGCAGGAAAGAACACACAAACCAATAAGGACTTCATGCACCTTGGGGGGATGTTGATAACTAGGTTGTGGTTTGCGCCGTTTAGAGTGGCTTCCAGTGCTCTACAAATAACTTCTATGTGTCTGCCGTCTTTGAATGGAACTCCAGGCTCAACAACATACCATGCTTGCTTTACGAATTCATATAGGGAACGTTCGGCTAGTTCTCTCTTGAGGGCTTCAGGATGTTGGAGCAATTGGAGCAATTCATGTGAAATTTCGGGCTGTTTCATGGGCATCGGGGCTACTACATAACTAGCAATTATAGAAGCAAAATGAGCAAAATTCGGGCTGCTCTGAGCGTGGAATTTAAGGAATTTGGAAGCTAACGGCTGCTAGTTATGGAGTATTAGGGGCTTATACCTCAGTTTCTTCTTCGGAAGATGCTTCTATCTGTGAAGCAAGCTCCAGCAACTTGGCTAATTGCTCATCCGTAAGGTTGGAGGTGTTTATCTGGAGGGGCTTACCGTCTGCATTGGCAACTTCCACCTTTGCCCACTTGTTCCATTCGCCTTTACGTTTGGCTTGTAGGAGTGCAACGGCTGCTTTCCAGTCGTTTTTTGAGGCTTTTACGATGGTTTTACAGGCATCTGCTACGGCTTGGGCGTCGGCTTCATGAAGACGCTCGCCAAAGTCTGGATAAGTGTTCATCCATTCCTGCAGAGTTGACTTATGAATTCCAACAACCGCAGCGGCATCCTCTCGTGTTGCGCCATTCAAAACTGCTTCAACTATCTTATCTGCCACTTCGGGCGTATATTTGGTAGGTCTTCCTATTGCCATGATGTTCTCTCAATTCGTGGTGTCCAGACAAGCAAACATTCCCATCTGGTATAATTCGGGTGGTAGTTACTTCTGTGGTTGGAGGCACTTATGCCCAATTGGTTATGGAGCCAAATTTCAGAAAATGGGGTGTTCAGTATTGAAGCACTGTCTAAAACCGTCCTTGCTGTAGTGGGGCTTGTGTCTCTCGGCTGGAATGGTATCAAATGGGCAAAAACAAAGCGAGCAGCCAAACATGCAAAACTGAAGCTCTACCGAGTAGCGAAGAAGACAGCATTGGCTATCACTAACTGCAGTGAAACAGCAACCGCAAGGAATGTTGTTGTGCGTTGGCATACTGCGGCAGATGAGACATATATTGCTTGTGATGAAGAAAGAAAAATGGGAGAAATGCCGCCTAGCCACACTAAGCTTCTCTATCTATTCGATGAGACATTTCCCAGCGTAGAGGATGTTTACATCACTTGGGAGGACAAGACGGGCAAGCACAGCAGTATACCAATTGAGAAAGATGCTCTACCTATTCTGCATCAAGAGTAGGGGTTAAGTATCGGCTTCAGAGCTTCGGCCTAATATGTTCTTTCTGATATGCTCTGCAATTCTTCTCATAAACTCTGGAGGAACTGAATTTCCTATCCTCTTTAGAGCCAAGTTCCAACTGCCTACAAACTTGAATGTATCGGGGTATGTTGCAAGGCGCCTGAGTTCTCCGACATGCATTAGCCGTGGTTCATCGGGATGCATGCAACCGCCGCCGCCACACGTTGATAATATCGCCTGAGTTGGTTTGTCCCATGAGCATCTATACAGAGTGAAACGCTTATGGTGCGTATGACCTGGCTCTGTTTCGTGCCAGCGTCTTAACTTCAGTTCCGAGCACTTGCGGCCGAACTGGTCAAATTCGGTCAACCCTTCTAATGCTTCCCTAACTGTAATAAGCCTGTCTAAAGGTTCGGGATAACTGGGAGTGTATCCAAGGTCTTCCCTTACACCGATGAAGATAACTCTCTGTCTGGACTGCGGAACGCCGTAGTGCATTGCGTTGAGCACTTGTGCATCAACCACGTAACCGCATTCTCTGAGTTCCTTCTTGATACTCTCGAATATAGGCTTCATATTACCGATGGTTAAGCCTTTGACGTTCTCCATTACAAACACCTTAGGCTGAAGCCCTTTGAGCAAACGAACGAATTCTTTGTATAGCTGGTTGCGTGGGTCATCTACATTACGCTTACCAACTACGCTGAAACCTTGGCATGGAGGGCTGCCGTCTAAGATGTCGAGTTCACCAGGTCTGATGTTTGCGAGTTTGCAGCATTCATCAACTGACAATGAGGCAATATCACCGTGGTAGATAGGAGTGGATGGAAAGTTCTGCTTGTATGTAGCAACTGAGTTATTATCCCATTCGACTGCAAGCAAGACTTTGCCGCCAGCTTGTGTATAGCCAAGGGATGAACCGCCGCAACCTGAGAATGTGGAAATGACGGTAAATGCGGGGGAATTTATCATGCGGAGTATCCTTTACTACGGGGGAGTTCGTGAGGGGTGGGAGTTGGAGCACACTAGCTAAATGCGCTCCAACTGAGGAATTGGAGGAGGGTGGGTGAGTATTCCAATAACGATAATGAATAACTACAATGAAACTCACCCAATAACTATGTCACTTGTTAAGGTCATAATTACAAGTGGCGTTGAAACAACAATTCCGACATGTGGAGCAGGAATTAGTTTCAGTCCTATATACTAGCGTTTGCCCTGCTTGCTGTTTTTGGACTGTTGAATTAGTGCGGAATACAACAATGTTATGCTCATCTATCTGAGGAACAATTCTGCCCTTTGTTCCTTGTGGGCTTGCATAAGTGATAATGATGCTATCCTGCCCGTTTTCTTTGTCCTGCAAGTATATGGAAACTTCCCAACCATCTTGAGCTAGAGCATCCGCATGAATAAGTGCTTCGGAAAGAACTATTACTTGTCTTTCGGTGAGATGGAATTCAATATCAGTAGTTGGAGCTAATACACATAGTCTGCCAGTATCATTCAGCTTTGCATTGGGGCAGGATGTATCAAAGCCGTAGTCATCGAGCGTTTCCCGTGCTTCTCTCGTTATCTGGCTCATTACGGGCCTAATGGGAAGATGATGTGCGGATGCTCTGCTTACTTCGGACTTATAGACTTGATACCAGCTTTCTTTTTCGTTGATGTGTTCGCATACTGCCGCCTGGACTTTAGCGTTTATCCGTTGTATCTGCCTTGTGGATAAGTGGAAGTGCTCTGCTATCTTCCACTGTTCAATGCCAGCATTCGAGTAAGCCCATATAGCGGCATCACGTTCATTAGGATATACTTCCAGAGCTTTCCAGATAAGACGCTCGATAATGGATGCATCAAACCTGCTGGCTATCGTATCGGCTAAGGTGAATTCCTCATCAATGGGAGTATCTAAGCTTTCGTTGTTCTCTTTGCGGAACTTCTTCTTCAAGCTGGCTTCTGTGTAGGATGGAGCTTCACTATCTGCGGCGAATTCTGCCAATTTGGCTGCTATATCGCCTTGGGTTTCCTTGGGGAGGTGTCCAACGGCATTCCAGCAGTTGGGCCAAAAAGTATCCTCACTCCATTCTGCTCCGAGTTTTGCTAATTGGCGTATTAAGTCCCTTTTGCTCTTAGGTTGCTTGTTCTTCGTAGTGTAGTTTGTCATCTTACTTCTCTCCTCTCTGCTTCATCATTGTGGCAATTATCTGTGCCAGCAATTCAGCACTTCTGATGTCGATGTCCATCTGAATTTGCATTGCTGCCGCAAGTAGCTTCATTCCAATTCGTTCAATTGTCTGCGGGTCTTGTTCCTGTTGTAGTTGTGCATTGAGTTGTTTGTATTCCGCAATTGCTCTAAGTGTTTCCTCTGATAACAATGGTTGTTTCTTCTGTCTTGGCACTCTCTTCTTCTCCTTGTTCTTTATTAATATTTATACAGCGTATATATTATTCTTTCCGATATAGTTTGTATTGCACTTGCAATATCATTAATAATTATTACTAAATTTCTCTGAATAACTCTCCAATGCTCTATACTATATGTGTGTCATGTTTGGACGTAACAACAACAAGTGCATGGATATGGAATTGGGGCATACAGCGGAATTAAGTAATTTCAGAAGTGAAATGATACATAAGCTGTTATGGGGCCAGAATTGTCTATTTGACCATAAAACAGGGGCTAATTCGAGCTTTCTAGGGGATGCTTGCAACGTCTGATGGTTAGTTCAATTCGGGGAGTAGCTTTATCCCATCTTAGCCAGTGCCCGTTTGGTGGAACAAGCCAAGTTATCCATTTATCATCTGCCACAACTCCATGCGCCTGGAGCATATCACCGATAGCTTGTAGATATCCGCAGTGGTCACCAGCACGTTTTGTGTCCAGATAAACGGCTGCCTCAATACTTATGCCGAAGTCAATGGGGGCTTGTGTCCAGGCGGCTTGAATATGGGGCTTACATAGCTGCTCGAAGTCCTTGTATTGCTTGGATGGTAGGAGTATATGGCGTCTGCCTTGGTGGATGATGGTGGAGTGGTTCTTCTTCGTTCTTGGCTTCACTGGTAGCATTATGGCTGCTATCAATGCGCCGTCTGGTGAGTTCTTCATGCTTACTGCCTCTTAAAAACGTGATAAGAGGCTTATACAGGAAAAAAATAGTTGGGGTAATTTTCCTCACCTCATCAGTAAAACGTTTTATATCCCCAAATTCTCACCTCAAAACTTCTTTATCCCTGTATAGCAATGGCGGCTTGGGCTGCACACATACAAGGAGGACTTGAAAATGACAAAGCAAGCAATGGAAATGGCAATTGAGAAGATGACGGATGAGGAGTTGGGCGAGTTGGTAGTAAAGCTCGAAAATGAGCAGGTTAGGCGGGTTGTTGATGAACTACGGAGTTACGACATAAACGGCATAATTGCAGAACTCCAGCTTATTGAAGCTTACTACGGTATTGATATCCGAAACAAAGTTATTAGAGGGCTTGCACAGCATTACTGCATGGAAGACCTGGCTTATATTGTAATGATGTCTCCCCGTCATGTTAGGAGAATTGTATATGGTCGCTGACATTACATGTGTGAAGCCCCTGGCGACAGTGCTAGGGGCAGAAAATTCACTAAAAAATATTTTGCTTGTGCGTAAAAGTGCTGGGAGAACGGGCGTTGCCCAATAAAGAAGTAGTGGAGGACAATAAAATGGAGAAGACCTATAAGAATTTGTTGGCATCAATAGAAAATATGACTTGTGAGGAATTGGGCATGCTCCAGCAACTCATTGAGCAGGAATTAGAGAAAAGACAAGTGAGCGAAGATGAAGCTTATGATGATACTCTGGATGCTGCAATTGTCGAAGCTAAGGCAGTGCTTGCGGGGGTGTCCAAATGACAACCCAAGCACTCAATGATATATGGACATTGCCAGATAATGCGTTCTCCGACATCAAAGGGTTGGACGTTATTCTAAAGGCTATCCGCAAAGCTGAGAAGCATGAAAGACGGCAGAAAAGGAGAAGCCGAAAACAAGAGGAGTAGGTGAGTTGCCAGCGTTCGGAATTACGCTTGAAATCCTTAATTCTGAGCAATTCCAGAGGTTGAACGATAGAATGCTTATCAATAGCGCAAAAAGCCCTGTATTGGCTAAATACAGGGCTTCATTTCTAGTAGGCATCGGAATGTATCATTAAGTTTGTATTCACTTGAACGGGTGTCTCTGGGAATACCCTTGCTTATCGGGCTGGCTTTATAGACGCACTCGAAGATGGGAATGCGGTTAAAGTCGGTTCCACGGGCATCACACCTATAACCAGAGATGAAGAACGGCATTATACGGCTTAAGGCTTTCTTTATAGCAGCATCGGACTTGCCAGCAAATACGGTGTCATTCCGAATATCGGAAACGATATACTCAAAACCACGGAAGAAGGTATTTTGCCCGTTACTTACTGCGGCGGTATGACAGTCAAGGAAATAAGCCACAACCTTAGCAGCCATTAACCGAACATCCTTACTACGGATAACGCCTTTCAATGCTTCATCAGTGAGCAGGTCAATAAGCGGCTGGTGGTGGTAGTATCGGAACTCTGGAGAGAAACGAGCGGCATAACGTTTAAGCTTTCCTTCTGCCCGTGCCGTCAAGGTTGCTGGCAGTTTTGAAGATACAAGCTCGTTTATCCGTTCCTGAGCTTTGGCTGCTGCTATACCTTTGGTTTCATCCGTTAGGCCGAACCATTTAATGAGCAATGCTTCATAAGTATGCGGGAATAGCTCAATTACTTGGTTGGCATACTTTAGATAGTAAGCATTTGCTTCACTTGCTGGAATTGTATGTTTCATTAGGTGAAGTAATTCAATTCTCTTCTTCTCCTCCCATGTTCTTGCTCTGAAGTCAGGTTCTATATCTTCGGTGTCTTCCAAACATGACACACATATAGTATAAGGGTTTGGAGTAGTTATTTGCTCAGTACCATGCTGAATTTCATCTGTACAAGTAGAAAGTGGTTCATCTTCAATATCATCGTCTAGGGAAAGCTCCAACTCCTCTGGTGGAGTATCACCAGGACGTAGAACACTGACAACGGGAACCAATGGAGCTTCTTCCACGGCATGAGCTTTGAAGTAGGGAACCAGGAATTCGGGAATTGACGGAATGCCGTATTCGAGCGGTGAGTTCAGCCATTCATAGTTAAGCAAACCAGAAACATGCTTACTCGGAGGAATGACGCAATGCCCACCATTTGCCAACAGGTCAATTCCTTTGGCTTCATTCCAGAAAGGAAAGCCAAGGTTGGTATGCCTTGTATGTATTTCAAATTCGGAATTGAAGTAAATGTGAAAGCCCTGCTTCCCCTTATCTGCCGTCAATAGCCGTGGGTCATATCCATTGGCTTCAAGATAGGCGATGAAATTGGAGAATGCCGAAGGGTTATCAAAGTCCAGCACCACAAGGTTGTTGGAGCGTATTCCAGTGATAACTCCAATATTGGCTTCTGGGTATCTATTCAGAGCTTTGAGCGTAGTTGTTCGTGAAGGCCGTATCGGAAATACTTCTGAGTTCCACTTATAAATTGGGTTCTTTCCCTTGCATTTCTTCTTGCCGCATATACAGCCTATTTGCTCATTGCTGCCGTTGAATATCGGAGTATGTAAAGGAACCATATACCAGCCCAAAGCGTCGTAGTATTCCAAAGCACTCGAATATGTAGACGCAACATTGTTGCACGTCTGTGCATTATTCATTGTTCCTCACCTGTAACTTCCATTGTCTATTCCCACCTATTAATTGTAATGGGGCAGGGAATGACAGGTGAGAAACATTCCTCTTCGATGTAGCTACTCATCTAGCCCCATGAACTCTTTCTATTATAATATCGTTCGCACCTGTAAGAATTACAAAGAATTCAAAAGAATTGTCTAAAAAGTTTCTGGTGATGTAATAATGAAAAATACTTGCTGGAATTAACAGGTGTGGTTTCTGATGTCGCAGAAAGAATTGTATAACAATACTAAGTGAGGTGACGTTATGCAATTAGATAGAACATCAGAATATGGTATTTGGAATTACAAAGCTGAATTTGTGGCTCATGTCTGCTATTTATCTGGACAGATAATAATATACAGAACTAAAGACATGCGGAAGTTGTTGAAACAGAATGAATATCCACATAAACCTACATATACAAACGGATGTATTACGGCTTGGGGTTATTGCGTTCCAATAGAAGATGTGCCAGCGGTAAGAGTGCTTCCCATACCGCAGGAAGTTATCAGCGGCAACAATTGCACGGATAATTACAGCACGAGCAGCAAAGGGAATTCGGCAGTTGATATATGCTTATCTGTTTGGAGCACTACATACAATGATAGGGCTTACGAGCTTATCACGGCATTTGATGAGCAAATAGCTGGCAATGACGTGCTAGTTAAATTCAATAATGGGATGCAGTGCAATGTTCAAGTGAAGATGGACTATAGAGGGGGGGCAGGTTCAGGCTGCTACGGAAACATTTACGTGCAGACACACGAGTGCAACCCAACTGGAGCACATTAGGGTTTCTTGCTTCTATTCGCCTTGGCTCTCTCCTGTTCATAATGCCTTGAAGCTGCGGATGGGTCATTGGGCAGAACAACCCAATTATTCAATTTGTATTGGCTTATAAAACGTGTGCCACGTTTGGCCCTTCGGCTTTCGATGTCCAAACCGATAACTGGGTAACGCAGTTCTCGCAACCTCTTCTGCCAGTCCTGCTGCCAGTCAACAGCATTTGCTACGAACTCGATAAGGTCAGAGTCAACCCATTGGCCTTGATACATGTGGAGCAGTTCTGCTATACGCTTATGCACGGACTGATATTTCATCAGTTGTTTCATCTGCTCTGCATCATAAGAAGCAAACAGGTTCTTTTTGCCCTCATTACATTCAGAGCATAATGTCCACAGGTTGCTATCTTCTCTGGAACCGCCCCAAGACCGTGGAATTTTATGGTCTATATGCAACTTAACTCCATCTTCGCCTGGAGTTTTTCCACATGACTGGCACCGATAACCATCCCTGTTGCGTATCCTTGCCGCTTGCGTTGGGGAAATAGGTTCGGGGTCAAACCCATCATTATTGGGTTTCTCTCCCTTCAGTATATAGACGTATTTACCATTTTTCTTTATGCATGGTAAGTTATACCAGGCACGGAGTTCCCTTACACGGCGGCCAAACTGTCCCTGTTCATGCGGCCCAACACCAGCAGCTTGACGCAATTCCTGCAGAGTAAGCCCCTGGGGATTTGCCTCAAGAACGTTCAGTATTATTTGCTGTCCTTGGCGTAGTGCCGACTTCAACATATTTACCACCACTTCCGTGGGATAACCATTACTTCCCCGTCGTGGATGACTTTTCCTCTTCTTGAATACTACATGAGTTTTGCGGCCGAACGAGCTATAAGTAAGCAACCTCATTTCCTTATTAAGCCTACTTGCTTAGCCTTGACATGGTAATGGCAGACTGGGTATCATTGATGCGCAAATGTGCCATTACTGAGGTGTTCATGCGAAGCGATAAACTTATGATACGCCTGTCTGAAGAGGAGAAAGCAATGCTTGTCTCCACCGCAGAAGCTAGGGGGCTTCAAACTGCATCTTGGGGAAGGATGGAATTATTGAGAGCAGCTAGGCAGTCATCAGCAAAAAGGGATGAACCAAACTCTCCACGACAGAGGGAATTACTGAGCTTATTCTGTGGCCCTGGTGGTCTTGATGAAGGTTTTGAGAGAGCGGGTTTTTCTACATCCATTGCTATAGATAATGACCAAGAGTGCGTTAATACGTTTGCGGTCAACCATCCGCATGCGAAAGTAAAAAGACGTGGCGTTGAGACGTTAACGGTTGCGGATTTGGACGATATCTACGGTAGCACATTCAAGCCTATTGGTATCATTGGTGGGCCACCGTGCCAGAGTTTCAGCGTATCTAATGTCCATCAGTCCGATGACGACCCCAGGCATAAGCTTCCAGAGGCTTATGCAACATTATTGGCGGGACTGAATAAGCGCAACCCTATCTCATTCTTCGTATTCGAGAATGTGCCTGGGCTTATGGGCAAGAAACACTGCCATAGATATGCCAGGTTCAAAGAACTTTTCAGGGATGCGGGTTTTGAGATATTCGAGCAAATAGTAGATGCTCAGAATTATGGCGTTCCGCAGGAGCGCCGCAGAGTTATTATTGTGGGTATTAACTGGGAGTTACATCCTTCGTGTAAATGGAACCCACCAAAACCAGAAGATGGCGTTCATACCGTCCGAGAGACTATAGAAGGTTTGCCTGAACCCGTTCTTAATGCTGCGGGAATTGACCCGTCTACTATACCTGTTCATCCGAACCATTGGTGTCTTGTGCCAAGGTCAGTAAAATTTGCTGACGCCAACCTTGAAGAGGGGCAGATGTATGGCAGGAGTTTCAGGACGCTCTATTGGGACAAGCCAAGTTGGACTGTTGCTTATGGACATAGGGAAGTTCACGTTCACCCGAACGGACATAGACGCCTGAGCATATATGAAGCCATGCTTCTGCAAACATTCCCCCAAACATACAGACTGACGGGCAACATGTCTGCTCAAATAAGGTTAGTGAGTGAAGCCGTGCCGCCTGAACTAGCTTATAGAATTGCCATGTCAATTCGGAGTTCGCTTGGTATCTAGATATGCCCGATGTCTTCTCTGTAGATAAACGCTCTGAGGTTATGGCGAAGATACGCTCGAAGAATACGAAACCTGAGATGCGTCTTCGGAGGGCTTTGCATAGGCTCGGATACAGATATAAAATTCACGATACAACCCTGCCAGGGAAACCTGATATCGTTTTGCCGAAATATAAGACGCTCATTCAAGTCAGGGGATGCTTCTGGCATGGTCACACCTGCAATGATGGACACCTGCCCAAGAGTAACAGCCCGTATTGGGTTGAGAAGTTACAGAGGAACAAGAGAAGAGATAGGCGCAATGACCGTCTAGCCAGGCAGTTAGGCTGGACAGTCATTACCGTTTGGGAGTGTCGCTGTTCCTCAGAGAAGCGTCTAGAACACGAATTGCGGCGTATTCGCATACACCTAGAACGTCGGGAAGCTGCTGCGAAGAGGGGTTCGTTCTAGGTGCATTTGCTATTCTTTAAACAACAAAAGCCCCTTGTGCAAACAATGGCACAAGGGGCATTTCTACGTTATTCATCTACGCCTTCCGCTTACCTCTTGGTGCTCGGTCTTTAGTGTTCATTGCGTTCTGCTCCAGCACGTCGGGGTTCAGCCGTGCCAATTGTTCGGTAACGAATTCCCTCTTGGCATCCAGGGCGTTTTCCTCAATAAGTATCTTCACGTTCTGCAGAATTGCAGTGACATGCTTTTCAACGCCTTCGGCGTTTATCTTTGCTTTTACAGAAAGAGGTTTTGGGCGTTTCTCTTTTAGCGTGTCTTGGGCCTTCTTTCGGAGTTCTTCTAGTTCCTCAATTGAAAGTGCTCCAAGGTCTATCTTGGAAACATCCACCTTATTAGCCATATTCTGTGTGTCCTCCAGTTGTATCTGCAGACGCAAAACAGACAGTATATTATCTCCTTAATTGTAATGCGTCAATAGGGCAATAATAAAAATAGGGGAGAATTGCTTCTCCCCAATTGTTGTATTCATTATGCTAGCCTTTGCCGTTTCTGCTTAATTACTGGTTTGTTGTCTGCCGCTTTCTTCTTAAATAGGTGGTCAACAACTGAATGTGAGCGTTGTATTTCCCGCAAGTCATCATTCAGGTATTTAACATACCTTTCGAGTATGCGGGTGTTAGCCCATCCCCCAAGCCGTTTAAGGCTTAGGAGGTCGCCCCCGTTTTTGAGATAATTAGTGGCGAATGTATGCCTGAAAACATGGGGACTTACCTGCCGTGCTTCAGGGTCAATTCCTGCCTTCTTTGCAATGGTCTTCAGTTGCTTTACAAAGTTATGCCGTTCAAACTGTCCAGTGCCGTAAGATGAGCAGAAAAGGTAGTCATCCGCACTCCCTGGTTTTCTTCTGATGAGATATTCTTCCAACTCATTGGCAACGTGGATGGAGAACGGAACTGTTCTGCCTTTGCTTGTCTTGCAGTTCTCGGCAGTAATGTATATCTCTCCACCACGACTATCAAGAGTTAGGTGCTTCATCTTGATATTCAAGGCTTCCGTAATTCTGAAGCCGCACTCCAGAAGTACAAGACAGAGCACGTATGCCCGATGGTCACAGAATGTTGTCTTGTGCGAGAGTTGAGCAAACATGCCCTGAAGCTCTTCATCGGAGAACGGGTCAACGTATTCATCATCGGCTTTCTGCTTGCCAATTTCCTTGGCAATGTTGGTGTCTGTGAGGTTTCTGGATACAGCCCAGTTCCAGAATACTCTAGCGGCAGTGACGGCATGGTTGTATGTCGTGTTCTTCATTTTGGGCTTGTGTTCTGCCGCCCATTCCTCCAGGTCATTGATGGTAGTGGTGGAAAGTGTTAAGCCCTTGCCTTCTAGCCAGTCGAGCATATAGCCCAAAGTAAGCCTGTAGAATGCAATGGTATTCTCTGCCTTTGTCAGTTTCTTGGAAGTGATAAACTTCTCTTTTAGATAGCTGTAACTATCTGCTCCACCAGTAACTAGTTTAATTGTTGTTGCATTACTCATAACCTTGTCCCCTTTCTTGAAACTTGTGCATTGCACATTTGTATTCTACACTAGTTATTGTTCCATGACAAGGGAATTCAAGCAAATTCATTGTAGAAAATACTCCATAAGTTACTGGCGCAACAAGTTTCTATTTGTACAAATAAAAAGTGCTGTTCATGGTGTAATGTGCGGCTTGAAGTTGCTGATGACTGGGGAATTCGAGCGTAGTTGAGCGTGGAGAAACAATTAAAATGCACAAATACAATTACAATAACGGGTACTCATTGTATCAAGTCTGGGGCGGGAAGTAAAGGAAGCTGACGGACATTTTTCATCCGATGAGGTTATGAATATCGGAAAATCAGGAGCGGGATGCGCGTCCCGCTCCTGAAGTTTGATTAGAAACCACCGTACTCTACCAGCATGTTATCCAGGCATGCGGATGAACCAACAGGTACATCCGGACTAAGCCACCATCTCGCGCTACCTGGGCGGATCGAAAATCCGTTGATGCGGAAAAATGAATAAGAGATACGAGAAATAGTGAGGGGACTATAAAAGCAATTGCTATACTTCGGGACATACCACTACTCCAGTTCGGGAATGGATGCCCCTGAACAAGCAGGCTTACATGAAGTATTAGCATAAAATCTGCCATAATTTAACAAGATAGGTGAATATTCTTAAATAATTCTTTTTATGAGCTGGACTTGGATTCATAAATCACGATTGACCTTCCTGTCTTTCGGGGAAATTTCTTTCCCGAAATTACCCTCTTGGATATAGCTGAGTTTACGAAAGGAATCACCGCATCGTATCGCGAATATGGGATAAGCGAACCGATATCCGCGGGAGGAGCGTATTAGATATGAATACAATGAAACGTTTCATCCTGGCAATCATGGTTTTACTGCTCGCTTTGCCGCTGACAGCATCAGCGGCACGGATCGCACCTGTTTACGTCCTCCATATCGATGGGCAGATCGATCCGGCTACGGCTGATTATATCAAGAGCGGTATCGGTGACGCTGAAGACTCCGCGGCTCAAGCCGTTCTTATCACGATGAATACGCCGGGCGGCGGAATGGATTCGATGCAGAAGATAGTGAAGTCATTTTTTGCATCGAAAATACCTGTGATTGTTTATGTCTCACCGGACGGCGCGACTGCGGGTTCGGCGGGCACGTTTATCACGATGGCTGCTGATATCGCGGCGATGGCTCCGGTCAGCAATATCGGTTCGGCGAGCCCAGTGAGCGGAGCGCCGGGCGAAGAGGGGAAAGAAATCGCCCCCACGATGAAGAAAAAGGTTACGAACTTCGCTTCCGAATATGCAAGGTCCATTGCCGAGAAACGCGGGCGCAATGCGGACTGGGCCGAGAAAGCGGTTCGTGATGCGGCTAATCTCACATCGACCCAGGCGGTCAAACAAAACGTAGTCGATTATATCGCCACAAGCAACCGCGACCTTATGAAAAAGATCGATGGTAAACACGTTAAGCTTGCGTCGGGCGATCCGGTTGTTCTGCATACCGCCAGAGCGCCGCTCGAAGATCATCCGATGGGCGCGTGGGATTCGTTCCTGCACTATTTGAGCAATCCGCTGATCGTGCTGCTGCTGTTTATGATAGCAATGTATGGTATTATCTTCGAGCTCTCGAACCCAGGGGCGATCTTCCCGGGAGTGATCGGCGGGATAGCGGCGATTCTACTGCTGTATTCGTTCAGCGTATTACCGATCAACGTCGCCGGTTTTGCGTTTATCGTACTCGCGCTTGTTCTGTTTATCGTAGATATTCACGCTCCCACGCATGGGGTGTTGTCGTTCGGTGGTGTTGTGAGCCTGTTCTTTGGTCTTATGATGCTGTTCCGGACTCCGGAGGGTCCTATGATCTCACCGTGGTTACTTGCGTTTGTAGCGCTGCTGACAGGAGGGTTCTTCGTGTTTGTGGTATCCCTCGGTGTCAGGGCGTTGAGAAATCCCTATGTGTCGGGACGGGAAGGTGTCGTCGGACATACCGGCGAAGCTAGAACAGACCTTGACCCGACAGGTAAAGTTTTTGTGGATGGAGCCCTGTGGACCGCCACAAGCGATTCCGGTCCCGTTTCCAAGGGAGAAAAGGTCGATATTATCGCAATGACAGGGCTGAAGCTTACAGTGCGAAAGCACGAAGATATTTAAGGGGCATAGTTGTAGCAGGAGGATATCATGAATAGTGGCTATTGGGCAGCCGTAGGCATCTTTGTTTTCTTCTCAATCATTCTCATTCTGAACTCGGTGCGGGTTATCCGCGAATGGGAGCGCGGCGTGATGCTGCGTTTCGGGCGATTCGATCATATAAAGATGCCCGGCATTCGGTTTATCTGGCCGGTTATCGACAGGATAATGATCATCGATACGCGCGTTGTCACCATGGATGTTCCGAAGCAGGAGATCATTACGAAGGATAACGTCTCGGTGATGGTCGATGCTGTTGTATTCTTCCAGGTGGTAAATGCGGAATACGCGGTTACAAAGGTCGAAAACTGGGTGAGGGCGACATCGCTCCAGGCTCAGACGACTCTTAGAAGCGTAATCGGTCAGGCTGAACTCGATCAACTACTGAGCGAGCGCGATAAGATCAATATGAACCTGCAGACGATCATCGATGAAGTCACCGAGCCGTGGGGTATCAAGGTGACTTCGGTTGAAATAAGAGATGTTACTTTACCTGATACGATGAAACGCGCGATGGCGAACCAGGCGGAAACCGAGCGCGAAAGGCGTGCGAAGATTATCAACGCCGAAGGTGAATTCCAGGCGGCTCAGAAGCTCGCCGACGCAGCCGATGTCATCAGCAAGAACCCACAGGCCTTGCAGCTGCGTTATTTGCAGACCCTGCGCGAGATTGGCTCCGAGCATAATACGACGATAGTCTTCCCGATGCCGATCGATCTGGTTGGCCCACTGTCGAAGATACTGGAGCAGATGAAGCAGGAATAAGGACGGGGCTTGGCGTTTAAGAGTCCTAAGGCCCTGGCGTCCTGGCACCGGGAAAGGTTTGATGGTTGGGGAGATTACGATGGTCCGGGATTTGCAATCCCGGACCAGGTATGAGCGGGTTTGTAACCCGCACCTCTTTTCATCTGCAGTGGTGTTGGTTTCAGGATTTCCGGGGGGTTGGGTTGGAGGCTTAGTGGACATCCATTAACTCAGTGGTCCAACCCTCAAATCCGAAACACCAGGGCTCTCTGCTCTCCTACTTTCCGCTATTTCTCTTGCTGGATAAGATGTCATTCCAGCCTTCTGGATTTCCGCCTTCGCGGGAATGACAGAGTTTACGGGAATGACAGTACTTGCTGCCTGTGATGATAAGGGCTACCTGTAATAATCCTGACAGCTGGCAGCTACAAAAAAGCTACTCTGTTCTCTCCGGTCCTGCGGCTCTTTGTTCTCTATTTTCGGCCATCTGCTTGAACTCCACCCCGTGCCAGCCGGTATTGTCTATGGTCAAATTCATCAGTTTCGTCTGAACCTGCACGAAAAGGTCCTGGTCGAAGCGGAGCTTGCGCATGGGGAGCGCGAGTTCGAGCACGTTGCCGTTCGCTGCCCATATAACGTTGGAATGGGCGTTATTCGATTTTATGCGGATAGAGACTGAGTAGCGATCGTTGGAGTCGCGGTCGCGCAGTCCTCGGAAGTTTAATATGTATGTGATGCGCTTGGAGAGGCGGCGGACGCAGTCGATGCGGACATAGAGATACTTGCCGTCGGTGCAGAGATATACACTCCTGACATCACCACCCTTGCTCAGACCCGCTACCACGTAATCACCCACCGAATCCACAACCGCGGGCGCTATACCTGTCCAGTCGTCCGGTTCGCCGTCTACATGCATGACATGCGGTGGGACGACTGCAACTTTCCGATCCGGCAGATCTCCAAATATCTCGTTATCACGAGCGAAACTCATCAAAAACCCGCGTTCGACGGCGGTCTGTGTTCTGTAATCGCCGATCGCCTGGCGTTTGAGCTGTACAATCTCGGGGGAGAGCGCCAGGGAATACCACTTTGTGTCTCCGCGCGCGAGTCCATAAGGTGGACCGAGGGGTTCTTTCGGATGATATCCCTTCGGAATCGGCCAATCACCACGGTGCACCAGGTAAGTGTGAACCCTTAGTTTCTGTGAGAAGTCAACACCTTCCGCGTGGAGTTGTTCGATTGCCGCCATCGCGAAGCAGTAGGTAGCATAGTGATCGGGGTGGTTATCGCAGGGGTGGGGGACATAAACATCGGTCGGTTTATCGGCTTTAATCAACTTCTCGATGTCGCCGATCAAGCTTTCGCCGCAGTAAGGGGCATGGAATGTAAAGGAGTTACGGTATGGCGAATGACGCCACATAGTCGCGGGGGAAAGATAGAGCCTGTCGGGGCTCCAATATTTGCTCCAGAGCTGTTCAACGCCGCGGTCGGGATAGCCCAGGAATGTGACGTGGCTTGCCGGCAGGCCGAGCGTTTTCAGTGCGCGCAGCGTCTCCCTCTGGCGTTTGTATGCGAACTCTATGCATTTGCCGGGAGTGACGTGGAGGGTGTTGTATGCTCTTCCCACGGCGATTCTGAAGCCGTCTCCGTTTGTCATGAGTGCCACTCGCACATCAGCGCCGTTTTTGATCGATGTCGCCACCATTCCACCACAGCCGAGCGTTTCTTCGTCGGAGTGGGGAGCGAAGACGAGGATGCGGTCGCCATGTTTATGGACAATGGCGGGAGGAAGCGGTACGCGCTGCTGCCACTCGTTTGACAGGTGAATTCGATACTGAATAGCGAGCGCCGCGACAGCAACTACGGCGACCGCTACCCAAGCCATCACGCGGGTTACCCGGAATGTGTGGTGAAGTAGTCTTTTTCTCATAAGTTGAGAGAGCTGAAGATAGCAAGGGGGTAGGAATTTCCTACTCTCGGCGTTAGCTCCTGCTCCGAAAGCATTATATCAGCCCGCAGCCGGATTCACAACCTGTGCCGTATCTTGCAGCCAAAGAAGAAGCCGCCAAAAATAAATAGGCGGCTTCGATAGATCTTGTGATCGAGCATCATGCTATGCTCGTTTCCGACGGAAAACAAAACCCGCGGGAGCAAGAATGGAGCATGCGGCCAGGATTGTGCCGGGTTCGGGGACAGGGCTTTGAGTGGCAGGCGCACCCACGAAGTAGGCAGTCTTTATGCGGCCCGAACATGATGTGTATCCAATATGCAGCCCCAGGAGAACCGAGGCGTTTGTTGGAATATCGAGGCTGCCGAACGTAAATGTCTTACTGACTAGTCCGTTAGAGCTGACAAATAATCTCAATTTGTTTGCATCGCCCGACCAGCCGGCAACTTTGATCAAATTTCCGCTCTTTTTCGAACTACCACTGCTTCCCCAACTCCAGCCGGATGGGTCGCCTGATTTGCCGTAGGTCTTCGGTGCGGTTGCGGTGAAGTAGGATGATCCATCACCGATTGCGTAGAAGCCCTGCACCCAGTCGATAGCTAAGCCGTTGACGGTCGCATTGGGCGCTAGAGTGAGTGTATATGAAAGAAGATCATCCTGGAACACCTGATCCAGGTATACTCCCGTGAATTTCGCACTCGTGAATGAGCTTGCCGATGGTGCATTTGCCGAAGCAACTGCACATAATGCGAACAATATAACGGCAGAAACTAATGCCCAATTAAACTGTCGTAATAGCATTTATCACTCCTGTTTTGAAGCAAACGAAGACCTGTGGTAGAAATCAACGTTGGAAATAAAACACCTCCCGAGAAGATTCATCGGGAGGTGTCAACTGATGAGAGAACTACGGAGTTATGCTCTTCTTCTTCGGAAAACGAAGCCTACCGGAGAAAGAATCGCACAAGCAGCGAAGATTGTGCCGGGCTCGGGGACGGCGGTAACGAAGCTCTGATTCGTGCCGTCGTAGATATACTTGTAACCGGCGACTTCTCCGCGATTATAACTGGCGCCTATTCCCAGATACTCTGCTACCTTGCCGGATAAACCCGGTGTGCCGTCGAACCAGAACTGGACACCACTACCATCACCGCTGTTCCAGAAATTTTCTCTTGTGACATCCCAATCGTTCGCGCAGCCTTTCCATGTTGCAAGCTGAAGAGCGGCGCGGTCCGCATCCGAGGTAACCTTAGCCTGGCTCCACATATATGTGAGCTTGTTCCATGCGTCTTGTGATTCGATCGTGCGGGTTCCATCGTTCATGACGATTGAATTTGAGTAATCAGCGACGGTGTAGTTGGTGTAGGAACTGCCGGTGTTAATCAGATGGGCGCTGTCTACGCACAGTCCGAAGACATCGAATGTCTTCGTGTTCTGCTCCATGTGAAGCATGGGCTGGGTCCAATAGACATCGTAATCGAACTGCTTGCCACCCGTAATTGTGTGAACGTTACCCGAACCAGCTCCAACTTCTTTAGTGTCTATTAACAGGGATAGATCACCATTCTTTAAACCATTCGCCTTATCCAGTCCATTAGTCGGATATGCCGGATCAGCGAATGCAATGCTCCCAATGCTCAGGCACAGCGCCAGGCAAAAGGCAAATCCTAAGGCTATTCTTCTTCTCACTTTCACTTTCCCCCAATCTTTTGTTCGCCTGGTGCATCGCTAAAATGCTCGCAATCACCGCGCGACTCTCGTTTTTCGTTGTTTATCAACGTATCAAGCGAATGTCATGCGCTTTCCTGCTACAGCTAAGGTTAAGCACATGTAATGCCAATTGAGACCGTTTCATAAAAAACCAGTATTAACACCAGGTATGAGCTAATATGCAAAATGGCCACTGCTGAAGTTGCAGTGGCCGTTCCATGGCTTACAAAAGCTGCTTATTTCTTTCTCAGCCTTACAATCAATCCGACCAGACCGGTGGCAAGAACCAGAATGCTGCCGGGCTCGGGAACTACGGGTGTCTGAGCCATGTCCCAGATCGGCGTGTATGTATGATCCCTTGCTATATGACTGGCAAGGCCAACGGACGGAAGATCAGTCTTGAACGAGAACGTCGCGTTCTGCCCATAAGCAAGTGCGAAACCAAGCCACATGGCGTTGCCGCTAGTCTCGATGCATGTTGTGCCGGCAATGCTGGAACTGTAGCCGTAGTAATGGCCTGAGTTAATATCGCCGAGTCCCATTCCATTGGTGTCATCTGCAAGCAGGCCCACACTAAACTGGTGGAGCGGTGTTGCGTTAGCGGCTCCGTGGTAAAGTGTGAAAGTCCATTCCCACTCGTTCGCTCCCGTAGCGTTTCGTGTAATAAGCAGGGTGGTCTGATCGTTATAATTATCTGTTTTAAGCGGGCCCCATAAATCCGCCAGAGCAGGCGCTGTCGATAATACAACGAGCAGTAATGCAAAGCAAAGCAGTTTTGTCATGATTTAATCCTCCCAATTGTGTCGCTTTGCAGAGTCGATAATGAAAGAGCCCGCATGCAACATCCTTATACTACTGAGTTTCAGGTAGTGTAGTGACAATTGGCAGGAGGTTTCGCATACAATCTGATCTGCCAGTGCGTCACGTCACCATTGAAACTCATTAGTTGTGGCAATCGTATGCTATCCCAACAATTGAAATGTGTCAAGCAGGCTGATGAAAAACTGGTAAATTTAACAGGGTCCGATTTATGGGATGTTCATATATGAAAGGTATATGAGCAGGCATCTATCCGCCTAAGTCCCCATCCACGCATTTCAGCTGTCGTTACAACCTCCACCCCCGGCATTCTTACCTGTTTCACAGAAAAACACTTGACTGTCCGCTAATGTGCAGGTATCCTCCGTATTGGGAGAAGTATAACATCGCCTGCTTCGGCGGCAACTCTCAAGAGGTGAAGAATGCTCGGTAAAGTCTGGTTAAAAGCCTGTATATACCTGTTATTATTGGCTTCATCACTATCCGTTTGCACGGCAGTTGGCTTCGCCGATGCCGCGCAGCCGGTTGTGGCGGTGGATGAGTATCATCAGAATGCTCTTCGGCCGAATATAATGTGGAACATGTCTACACTGATATCGGAATTAACAGCTGGCGGGTATGCAATACGGGAGATTAAAGGGCCGATTTCTTCTACAACTCTTGCGGGATGCTCGGAGCTTATAATCACTGCGCCATCTAACAGATATAGCAGCGACGAGCTTGCTGCCGTTCAGAGTTTTACAGGCGCTGGTGGTGGGTTGATGCTCTGTGCGAATTATGGGGTATCTGACGGAACGACGACTCCATGGGCGCCGATCTGTCAGACACTCGCAAACAATGTGGGTCTATCTCTTGATAGTACCAGTGCTACAGACAACCTGCATAATGCAGACGGCTATCCTTACTGGATCCCTTTCAGCGGATCAAGCATTGGCTCACATCCTGTGATGACCGGAGTAAATTCTCTTCAGTGCTTTGCCACAACTACCATGCCCGCGCCGACAGGGTCGACTATGCTGGCGAGAACCGACTCTGATGCCTCTCCCTCGCTGCGCCCGACTATTATCACCAAGCCATATAATTTTGGCAGGGTAATTCTCAGCGGAAGCCCGTTATATCTGGCTAATCCTGTGTATGAAGTAGTCATAAACGATCAAACCATGGACATGATGGGACTTCTTGCTGCTGACAACAGGCGCTTTGCTTATAACGCTGTCACATGGCTGGCGGGTGCGTCGGGACGTCCATTGGTGGCTGCATCGCTGACCTCGCCCTCGTGCATCGTATACGATACAGCAACTGTTACAGGTACGGTATGTGACGCTACGCTGGCGCAGTACGTGTTGGAATATGCATCTTTGAATAGTTCAAACTGGATTTCCATAGGTTCCGCGCAGACATCATCGGTTATAAACGGTATACTCGGTAGTTGGGATGTTAAGGATGTGGAGCCGGGTGATTATACACTCCGTGTCAGGGCAATCAACATTCAAGGCAACCAATATTCCGTATGCATCCCGGTAACTGTTAAGAGGCTCGTGGATATAGCCCGAACCGGCGACGTTAAAACTTTGGATATAGGTGAACTGGTGCGCGTCACCGGCAAGGAAGTTGTGGGAGGATCAGATGAACTGAACGGGCGCATCTGCGTGGAAGAGAGAGACCGGCTTTCAGGGGCTACAATCCTTACTTCGCAAAGTGTGCCGCGGGGATCGAGCGTTACGGCGATAGGTACGCTCAAGATGGTAGATGGAGTACTTGTGATCGATGCAATCAGTATAGATGCACAAGCCGGATCTGTTATCCCCATTTCTCCGTTAGGCATGAGCAACAGGAGCGCATGCGAGGCATCGAGCACGATGGGAACCAGTGGAGTGCTGACCAGGGCCTGGGGCAGCGTTACTGGAACTGATGCTGTGGGATTTACGATCAGCGATGGTGGTTCAGGTGATGGTCTTAAAATAATAACGGTATATGCTCGAGCTCAGATCACGCCGCCTGACAGCGGCAAGACCGTGGTAATTACCGGAATCAGAACTCTTTATAACGGCGAACCCTGCTTAATCGTCAGAAACCAGGATGATATAAAACAATTCTGAATAGCTCATGAAAAAACCGGCAATATTACCGGGTTGCATAGTCGGGATTATTATGCTACTATGCTATTGACTTTAAGAGCGCCTGCTAAGTTATGAGGCTACTCATGAAGAGAAGAGCGCAGAAAGGATGCTGCGAGCGGGTACTTTATATTTCATTTTGTGAGGGACTCGACATGACACTAAAGCTGAATAGATCCAGAGTCGGAGTTGCGGTGTGCGTAGTGCTTCTTCTACTCAGCTACAATGCATGTCTCGCAGCGCCTACGAGCTTAGGCACGCAGCAGCTATACGCATATAACCCATGTGCTCCGTCTAACCCATGGACCTTGAATCTGGCCTCGAGTTATGATTACGAAACCCATGTTTATACCTACTCACTGGAGAATCCACAAGCTAATTCAAAGTATAAATATGCCAGCCATATAACTGATTTTAGTCTGAGTATCGATGGCTTAAAGGCAAGCGATATTACGAGCACGCTTGTTCCACAGGGGTGGAGTGCCAGTGTTTATAATTTTGAGAGTGGTGTCTCCATACAGTGGACGCTTTTATCTGGAACTGGCGACGGGAGCATAGTCCCAGGTACGGCTCAGAATTTCGCGTTTATCAGCTTGCTGACACCGTCTAAAGATCTTAACACATTTGCTACGGCGAGCTCGTTTGGTGGCGATACATACGGTCCGAAAGCTTCGGAAGTCTCCGCGGTCCCCGAGTTCTCCACCGCGTTCTCCGCGATTGGTATTCTCAGCGGAGTTATGGGGCCGATGCTTCTTCGGAGAAAGAAAGTAAGCTAATTCTCTCAAATACAACCTATAAAGAATAATTGTGGGGGCCGATCATTTTATGGTCGGCCCTTTTTGTTGCCGTGGATTGACTGCTCAAATTGTTTGCATGATATGGCACAATTGTCGAGGCAGGAACAACCGTTCAGATTGTCTAAGAGATTTATGTGCCAGCATGGTCGAGTGATAGGGAACTATAAGTAATAGCTCGACCGTAAAATATAATTGTGGCTGGCAGGCCTATCGCCCGCATATATCAATTGTCGAAATTGACGCTGATAGGGAAGATGCGAAATGAAATGTTCCCCAATTAGAAAAGTTAACAGAAGTGCTTCCTGTGCTCTGGCATTCTGCACCGGACTGATACTGTCGGTTATATTGATCGCTGTATCAGCCTCCGGGTGCGTCGCTGCCACCGATCAAACCAGTGATTACAAGCTCGGGCCGGAGGATACGATCACGGTGACGGTTGTGGATCACCAGGAGTTTTCGGGTGATTTTTATGTCCCTTCAGAAGGCACGGTGACTTTTCCCGGCGCGGGTGGGCTGGTAGTTTCCGATAAAACCCTTACCGAACTTGCAAATGATATAAAAGCTCGCCTCGTTGATAGAGGATTGCGAGATCCGGAAGTTTATGTAACAGTGAAGGCGCCGCGGCTTTTGCAGATACACGTCCTGGGCGCCGTGAACAGGCCCGGAGCGTATCCGCTTAAGCCGGCGTGGCGGGTAACCGAAGCCTTGAGCGCCGCCGGTGGTCTCGTTCTTGGAGTAGAACCTGCTGATTGCACGGTCCACATATTGCGCTCATCGGGCAGCAAAGATTCTGTTTCGCTCCAGGAGGCGCTTCGCGGAGCCGAGACCAGTAACCTGGTTCTGCAGCCTGGCGATGTGATGACGGTGGAGCCGGTAGAGACATTTCCGGTCTATGTCATGGGTAAAGTCGCCAGACCCGGGCTTTATAACATTAGAAAAAGTAGCGCGACTGTCCTCAGCGCGATCACCCTCGCCGGTGGGACGCTTGATGATGCGGCTCTAAGCAAAGTAACCGTTACTCATCTCACGGGCGAATCGGAAACTGTCAGCTTGCTCCAGGTTACGCTTGAGGGAAAAGAGAAGACCCAGGTAGCTTTGAAATCGGGTGATCTGATCGTCGTGCCTGATTCCACGGCGCGGTTTGCTATTCTGGGTTCAGTAAACCAGCCGGGCTTCTTCCAATTAAAAGAGAACCAGACACTTACACTCTCTGATGCGATCGGAATGGCTAGAGGAGCTGATCCTAAACAGGCCGGCCTTAATAAAGTCGCTATCATACGCACGGTGGACGGCAAGCAGGTACGCCAGATGTATGATTTCGGCAAGTTCGCAAAGAGCGGTGATATGTCGCAAAATCCCCAGATTCAATCGGGCGATATAGTCTTTGTGCCCAGTAGAGGCGGCATGGACCTTGACAGGGTTCTGGGCCGAATTGCGAACAGCTTCTCGATTTTCTGGATGCTTGATAGATTCAACACTAAATAATAAATAACAGGAGCAGCGAGTGGACATTCGCGAACAAGACTCCATAGTAAGATATGAACGCTCCCCTATAATGGAGGCGGAGCAGTATTATCCGGTCAATAACAATACCGAGCAGATCGAGCTAAGGCATGTGTGGGATGTGTTCTGCCGGCGCTGGCGGCTTATGCTGGGTGTCGTTATTCTTGTGCTGATAATAGGAGCGGTTTATACGATCAAGCAGAAGCCGGTATACGAGTCGAGCGCTATGCTTTTGGTCGCCAGTGGAAGAACCGTTTCCTCGTCGGCTGATGATCTTGGTGTGTTGAGCGACCTTGCTGCGCTTACCAGAGCTCGATCGGTGCAATCCCAGATAGAGATCCTTAACAGTTCCGATCTGCTACAGCAGGCCTTTACCCATCTTGGCTCCGACGAAGTGCGGAAGGGATATGGCGGGCAGTCCGTGCCGCAATGGGCGCTGAGCGTGGATTCTAAGAAGGATTCCGATGTAATTACAGTCTCGGTGAAGGCTTATAACCCCGAAGTCGCCTCCGCGTTGGCCAATACCGTCGTTGCCACGTATATGGAAAGAGACCAGGGTTTCAGTAGTGAAGCCACCAAGCAGGGGCGCGAGTATGTGGCAACGGAGCTCGATACGGTCCAGAAGCAGCTTACGGATGCTCAGAGGGCGCTGTCGGATTATAAACGGAAGACCAAGCTGGTCGTTGCGGACAGTCAACTCCAGGCGATAGCCGGCAATATGTTGAACCTTCAGGCGGAGCAGGATAAAGCGAACGTTGAACTCGCAGGAGTCAAAAAGCAGAAAGAAGCCCTCATCAGCCAGCTCAACTCGCAGGGAAATCAGATCGATGAGAGCTCTACCATCCAGATGAGCCCCGAGTACCAGTCCGCTCTGGCTACCCTTGGCGAGCTCAGCGCTAAAAGAGCTGCCCTGATACAGGAGTATACTCCGCAATCGCGTGAGGTTAAAAAGATCGATGGCGCCATCGCTGAAACGCAGGCGCGGATGAAAGAAGTTGCGCAGACGGTTGTCGCGGCCAGGCAGCGGATTCGGAACCCGATTCTCAATAACTACGTCGACTCAGTCGTTAACGGCGCTGCGGCGGATGCGAGACTTCGCACGCTGAACAGAGTCATTGCCGCCCGAGATAAGCAGATCGAAGCTCTGCCGGAACAAGAGCGCACGATGACAAAGCTTATGGAAAAGGTGAATGTCCTGGAGCGGACTTATCAGATGCTCTCCGATAAGTACTATACGCTCCTGCTTAATGAGAAATCTACTCTTCCTACCGCCAGGTTTGCGTCATCGGCGCATCCCAACTATTCTCCTGTTGCGCCAAATAAGAAGAAAAACGCCGCGCTGTTCTTCCTTCTCGGTCTGATGCTTGCGGTTGCGGCGGCGGCGATTGCGGAGCGATTGGATAACAGGGTCAGGGACGAGGAGTTCGTGGAGCAATTGACCGGGGAGACTGCTCTGGCTATCATTCCCGATGAAAAGAGCTTGCGTAAATCGGCCGGAGTGGTCGGCGCGGTCGACCACCGGAGCCCGTTTGCCGAAGCGTTCAGGGTGCTTCGTAATGTAATCATACTTTCAGGAGCGCACAAAGATCTTAAAATGCTCGCGATTACGAGCCCCGGACGCGGTGAAGGTAAGTCTACCACTTGCATTAACCTTGCGAACGCCGTCGCTATGACGGGAAGAAAAGTGCTGCTGGTCGATTGTGACTTGCGATGTCCATCTTTGCATGCGAGGCTGGGCGTATCGAACGGGATTGGATTTACCGATATCGTCACCGGTGGCGTGGACCCGGAGATTGCGATTGTCGAAACAAAGTTCAACAATGTTTATTGCCTGCCTTCGGGGCCTCTGCCTAATGATCCATCCGAGCTGCTAAACTCCGATGAGAGCCGGGAGGCGCTTCGAAAGCTCTCAGATATTTATGATGTAGTTATCCTCGATTGTCCTCCATGCGCGGGCTTAAGCGATATGCAGGTTATCTCGACGATTGCGCATGGTGTTCTGCTGGTTGTGACGGTTGATCAGACGCTCAAACCAAGCTTGTACCGGACTATAAAGAGCCTGTCGCAGATCGGTGCGCCCGTGATAGGATTTGTCGTTAACCGGCTTAACATCAAGAGAAGTGGTTACGACTACTATTATTATGGTGAGAAACCTAAAAAGCTGGCTGAACAGGTGAAAAAGTCACGGTTCGGGCGGAAAAAACGATCATCTGAATAGGAACGGGTTTGCGATCGGCCGGCGATTGATTATCGATGTATCTATAAGTTTGATTGTTACGCCGGCCGAAGTTTTCAGGGGGTTGGGATGTTCAGGCCATTAACGAGAATTGAGTCGGTTGGGTGGAGGGCTTGTGTTGCGGTCTGTGACCTGTGCCTGCTCGTTTTTTCGTTTATTCTTGCTCTTTGGCTGCGCTTCGACGATCAGTCGTTTATTTCCATCCTTCAGAACTCCGTCGTACAGCATCTTCCAAGTATTCTGCTCTTCTCTCTCCTTTATATAGGGCTTCTCTCCGCGTTTCGCATGTACCGGTATGCATGGCGGTTTGCTGGGATGGAAGCGGCCTGGTCGCTACTGGCCGCGAGCCTGCTCGGTATGGCGATCGTTATGGTGAGCTATATAATGGATGGAGATATGCTGCCCCGATCCGTGCTTGTGATGTGGTGGGTAATAAGCACGCTGTTGATCGGTGGACTGCGAGTCCTGCTCCGCTTGATGATACGAAACTACTACAGCAATCTCAACGCAAAAAATATAACCGCTGTGAATATTGCGCCGACGCGTGCTATTATCGTTGGCGCCGCGGAATATGCGGCGGGGATATTGAAGGCGGTAGCGAATACACACAGTCTCAGTCATTACAACATTCTTGGTGTGCTCGATGATCGCGCGGAAAAGAAAGGCTTATTCTATGGTGGTGTTAGGGTCCTCGGCACTACCGAACTGCTGAAGAACTTTCTTGATAAACGAGCAATTGATGAAGTGATTTTCCCGCTCTCCGATGAATCGGATGGGTCGTGCATACGCGAGCATGTGTTGGAGTGCCGGCAGCGCAAGGTTCGTGTGAAGGTAATGCCGAACCTGGCGGAAATGCTAGTAAAACCGACACCGGTGAAACTCGAAGATATAAGCGTGAGCGATTTGCTTCGGCGCCCGATGCGCAGCCTCGATATCCGGACATTCGGCGGTTACCTTGCCGGGAAGCGTATAGTTGTAACAGGGGCTGGGGGGTCAATAGGATCTGAGATATGCCGGCAGATAATGCAGCTTAATCCTGCTGAGGTGGTTCTCCTGGGACACGGCGAGAACTCCATATTCAAGGTAGAGCAAGAATTGAAGCAGCTATATCCTGAAATGGCTGCCAATATCTTCTCGATTATTGCATCTATAAAGAATGCTTCACGCATCGACAGGGTATTTGCCCGTTTTAAGCCGCAAGTTGTTTTTCATGCCGCTGCGCATAAGCATTTACCGTTGATGGAATATAACGTCTGCGAGGCTGTCCACAATAACGTCATTGGGACATATAACGTAGCCCAGGTGTGCATTCAGCACGGCGTCGAGAAGATGGTGATGATATCGACGGATAAAGCAGCTGATCCATCGTGTGTGATGGGCGCGACGAAATGGCTCTGCGAGGCTGTCGTAAAGTCTTTGTCGAAGACCCAGACCGACACCAGTTTCGTATGTGTCAGGTTTGGAAACGTTCTCGGCAGCCGGGGAAGCGTAATACCCCTGTTTGACGAGCAGATCAGGAGCGGTGGACCGGTGACGGTGACCCACCCCGAGATGACCCGCTACTTCATGACCATCCCCGAAGCCGTTCGCCTGGTGATACAAGCCGGCGCCGTGGGCAAGAGTGGAGATGTGTATCTACTGGATATGGGCAAACCGGTGAAGATACTCGATCTCGCCGAAGATATGATCCGGCTTAACGGCTATGAACCGAATATAGACATACAGGTGGTATTCACAGGCATTCGTCCGGGCGAGAAGATGCACGAGCAATTGGCGTCCTCTAGTGAGCAAGTGACGCCCTCGAAGCATGAGGGATTAAACGTTGTGAAAACCGATCAGGCGATGTCTCAGAAAGAGATCAATCATCTCATGGGAAGGCTCCGTCGTTATGTCGATGAACTAGACGGAGGCGCATTGATTTCTTTGTTCCAAGAGACTATCCCCGGCTACGCGAACACGGCAAGAGCTGTGTTTACGAGGCTGGTATCTTAAAGGGTACACTGTTGCCAAGTGCTCCAGGATGCTCAATGGAATAAGTAGCAGTTTACGCTTCCATCACCTTTGAGATTTCGACGACGGCGGTTTACATCGGCAGGAGAAGCAGTAAAGCATGTCGTTCTGGTTCGCTACCAGGTAGAAATGTTCTCCTGTTGGAGGACTTTGTTACTTTTCCACACTGCATGTCCGTCCACGTAGACGAGCGTGGTGCCGTCGTAGTGAACCACGCCGGGGAAGTCCTGGGTTCTCGGTACGAATCCGCCGTCATTGATCGCGAAGTTGCTCTTGGTCTCTCCCCTGTTCTCGTGGATCAGGAGCATCCGTTCGACTGCTTAACCTCTTTGTGTCACAATATCGGGCGGTAGTCAATGGGGCTTTGGCGAATATTTATATGTCGACTTCGGGGTGTGATCGTTATTTAATACCATCCTGACTGTAATGAGTTCATATACGATGTGGCGTACCAGACAATGATCTTACAACCGTCTTGCCGCCAGGTGTTGGTATTTCAGGATGAAGATAGTGATTGTGGAGGGGGTCTGGAGGATAATAAAACAACCGCCCGATACTCTGGGCGGCGAAAATCAACTGCGACTCTTTATACTTCGCTTACTTCATTCTGCGTCTGAACACAAACCCCACCGGCGAAAGAATCGCGCAAGCGGCAAGGATCGTGCCTGGCTCTGGAACGGCGGATGCGGCGATTGAGCCAGAACCGCTAGCGGATGCGCCGGCATTTGCATCGCTCATTAATGTTGCATTGTAACTTATACGCAACCAACGAGCATATACATCTACCGGTCCACCATTAATCGTGCCGGAATCACCGGTCGCCTTTGCAGAAGCATGAATAGTTTCGACCAACGAACCGATGCTTTTCCAGTTGGTAACTTCAAGCTCATTATTTGTATTGTCTGCAGAATACTCATAGTTCCAGATATTGCCTGAGTAATTGCCAACTAGACTGGCGCCAGCGGTTCCTGCGCTAACTGTAGCCGACCCGGTATACCACACTTGCCAATTCCCCAGTGTCTCTAAGTCCAGCAATTCGCTATCATTAACCGTGCTGGGGTTGTAGATGCCGTTAAATTTCACCAGTTTGGTGAAGAAACCTGTTTCAGCATCTTGTGCATATAAGGTGGCTGGAATGCTGATAACGATAAGAACCAGTGCTACCAGCAAGGCGAACCTTTTAATATTAATCCACCTCATTCAAGCTCCTCCTTTCCTTTGTATTAATATTTGCAAGCATAAGACTTGCTTATATCCTTTTCTGTTATTGCTGCTATGAGTTACACATAAGTTCACAAACAACTCTAATATATGCAACTCAAGCAAGCAGCCCCAACAATCGCAGTATAAAACATATAAGCTGATGTGTAAAGGGCATAACGGAAATATTGAAGTGATAAAGTGAAAACTGGTAATTCTTACAGGTAGACAAGCGCTCTATTGCATGTCTCATCACCCGTAGCCCATTAAATAATTATGCCGTGGGACACTCTGACTCCTATCGCAAACTGCTTGCATTGTGAAGTTACATGATCAAGTATCGATATTCACTGTTGTATATTGCAGTAGAACTGTCACAATTACCGGGTTGACAAATAGCCTGTTTGCTCGCTAAAATGAAATAGCTGTTAAGCTTGTTTGCCGCAACCGTGAGGCGGTTGCGCGGCGAGCCTGCTCATGATCGATGGCAGGTGCGGGAATGCGGCCGATGCGGGCTGTTCAGGCTACCCCAACTTCGGTATTATTAAAATAATCCTCCGCTAAGCCCGCCGGCACGAAGCTTCAATTGCGTATTGCGCTCTGTTTGATTTCGTTAAAAACGCTCTGATAGAAGCTGCTTTTTATAGCAACATAATGTTCGGAAGATATACTGCCGATATGGGTGGATGGGTGAGCAAGAGTGCTGAAGCGGTTGGCGTTAAATAGAACGATAGCGTGGCGGATCGGGATCGCGGCTTGCGATTTCTGCGCGGTACTGTTTGCCCTGACCGCGGTGCTCTGGCTTAGGTTCGATAACGATCCCATTGATGAAATTTTAAACGATTATTTCTTCGATCACCTCTCCACTCTTCTTGTCTTCGCTGCTTTCTACGTGCTGGTCCTCTACATATTCCGTATGTATCACCATGCCTGGCGGTTCGCGGGGATGGAGGCGGTGCGGTCTCTACTTGGAGCCAGCGCCGTCGGCTTGTGCGGTATGGTCGTGATGAATTCTCTGATCGCTGTGGATATGCTTCCAAGCACAGTGATGATGATGTGGTGGTTGATGAGCACCCTTGCAATCGGCGGGTTGAGAGTTCTTATTCGAATCGGATTTCGTATCTATTATGACAAACTTAAAAGCTCGCGGATGCCCTCTGAAAAGCTTGCCCCCACGCGCGCGATAATCGTAGGCGCGGCGGAATATGGCGCCGGCATTTTAAAATCGGTCGCCAATACCCACAGCCTGCGCAACTACGAAATCATCGGGGTCCTCGATGACCGTGCTGATAAGACCGGCCTCTTTTATGGAGGCGTCCGGGTCCTTGGCACGACCGAGCTGCTGCAAGGCTTCCTGGAAGGGCAGGAAGTAGACGAAGTCATCTTCCCGTTATCTGATGAGTCTGATGGCTCCGTTATTCGACGGCATGTGCTGGAGTGTCGGAAGCGAAAGGTTATGGTGAAGGTGATTCCGAACCTGGTCGAGATGCTAATGAAGCCGATGCCGGTGAGGCTGGAAGATATAAGGATAGAAGACCTTCTCCGCCGGCCCATGCGCAGCCTCGATGTTCGCGCATTTGGCGGATACCTTGCAGGCAAGAGAGTGGCTGTGACCGGGGCTGGAGGCTCCATCGGATCGGAGATTTGCCGGCAGATCGCGCAGCTTAATCCTGCTGAACTGGTCCTTATCGGCCACGGCGAGAACTCGATATTTAAAATAGAGCAGGAGCTCAAGCGCGCCTACCCGGAACTGGCCGCGAACATATTTCCGATCATAGCCTCGATTAAAAATGCTTCGCGGATGGATCGAATATTTACTCGATTCAAACCGGAAGTGGTGTTCCACGCAGCGGCCCATAAGCACCTGCCCCTTATGGAATCTAATATCTGCGAAGCCGCCCATAACAACGTCATCGGCACGTATAATGTGGTGCAGGCCTGCGTGAAGCACGGAGTCGAGCGGATGGTTCAAATATCCACCGATAAAGCCGCCGACCCCGCGTGCGTAATGGGAGCGACGAAATGGCTCTGCGAGGCGGTGGTTAAATCGACTGCGCAGGATAATGATAAGACCAATTTCGTGTGCGTACGGTTCGGAAATGTCCTCGGCAGCCGCGGCAGCGTGATCCCTGTCTTTAACGATCAGATCAGAAAAGGTGGCCCGGTGACGGTAACTCATCCCGAGATGACCCGCTACTTCATGACCATCCCCGAAGCCGTGCGCCTGGTGATTCAAGCCGGTGGGGCCGGACAGAACGGATATGTCTACCTGCTCGATATGGGCAAACCGGTTAAAATTCTAGACCTTGCGGAAGATATGATCCGCCTTCATGGCTACGAACCCAACGTCGACATACCGATTATATATACAGGTGTCCGTCCAGGGGAGAAGCTGCACGAGCAGTTGGCATCATCGCACGAGCAGGTTATGCCCTCGGAGAACGAAGGGCTTAATGTAGTGAAACCCACGCATGTGATGACACAAAAAGAGATCAACCAACTGATTGCAAAGCTCGACCGGTGCGTGAAAGAACTCGACGGCGGCGGAGTGATCTCGATCTTCCAGGAAATAATCCCCGGTTATGCGGATACCGCGAGAGCTGCGTTTACAAGGTTGGTTTCATAAGTAATGGGCGCTAAACGTCGCATCTGTTCCATCATACTTGCAGCAGGTAAAGGCACGCGTATGAATATGCCGCATGTGCACAAGGTCTGCTGCACCGTGGAAGGCAAGCCCGTAATCGCCAGAGCTGTGGAAACCTACAACCGCTGCGGGATAGATAACCACTGGATTGTGGTCGGTTCGATGGCGGAACAGGTGATGCAGGCCGCCTGCGCCAGCCCCGGAAATATCAGCTTTTGCTACCAGGCCCAGCAGCGCGGGACAGGCCACGCAGCGGGAGTTGCCGCGAAACTTTTAGAGGCATCGGGATATACCGGCGATGTCCTTATCGTCGCGGGTGATAAGGTCATTGAGGAAGGTATCCTCAGTCGCCTTATCGATGAGTTCCGTTCCACCGACAGCGATATAGCGTTTGTGGTCGGCGGAGCCGAGGATTTCCCCGGCTCGGGCCGGATTGTCTGCGGTTCTGACGGTAATATCCTCGGTATCGTCGAAGTCTTCGATATCGCACGAATGCAGCTTCTGACCACGCTTCGCAGGATCGCCGCCGAGAGGCTGGTGACCGCCGGGGAAGCCGAGAGCCTCGCGCTGACTTATCTGAAGCGCGAAAAGAAGGCCGCGCTCGCGCTCGGTCCGTTGTGGGATGTTATACAGGATGGTAAGCCGATCGGGATCGACGTCATCGACCGCAATTTCTCCGAATCCGACTACAGCCTCAGGGTGGGGCGCCAGGACCTTCCGCAGCAGATGCTCTCCAACGTCCGCTATGCAAACCTCTCCGTGTATCTGTTCAAGGCTCCCGCTCTTTATTCGGCGCTGAAAAGTTTAAGCTCGGATAACGCGCAGCAGGAAGAATACCTGACCGATGTGGTCGGGGTGCTGGCTGCCAGAGGCCGCAAGCTCACGATGACGCCTGTGGATTACCCCGAGCAGGTGATGGCGTTCAACACCCAGGAAGAGCTTGCTGAGATCGAGGAATACTTGGCGGCTACATCGAAAGCCGTGGTCCGCGAGGAGTCACGATCTACCCGAAAAGCATCCGATTGGATATCGATTATGGCGTCGGCTAGCCCCGCTGTCGGCGAATACTTCGCGCGTATCTACGGTGAAGGCTATTCGGGAGTCGAGGGTAAGCGAGACACGATCATATCAGCGCTGCAGGCTTACATGGAGTGCTATGGCGACAACGATGTGATAATCGCACGAGCCCCGGGGCGTGTGAATATTATGGGTCGGCATATCGATCACCAGGGCGGGCATTGCAACGTCATCGCCATTGACCGGGATGTGCTTATGGTCGTCGGGGCCCGAGACGACGGCAAGATATGCTTGCACAGCACCGAGCCGCACTCATTTCCTGATCGGACACTGGGTATCGAAGACTTGCTGACCGGCTACACCGGCGGTAAATGGATCGATTTCGTCAACAGCGAACCAGTCAGGGCAAGGGCCGCGCGGGCGAACGGTGACTGGTCGCAGTACGTCGCGGCTGCCGTGGCTCGTTTCCAGGCTAAATATTCTCATCGCAAGCTGAAGGGCATGAACATCGTCGCGATGGGCAACATTCCTATCGCGGCGGGTCTGAGCTCATCATCAGCTCTTGTTGTGGCTGCGGCTGAGAGCGTAGTTCATTTGAACGAGATCGAGGTTTCGCCGGAGAATTTCGTCGAGCTCTGCGGTGAAGCTGAATGGTTCGTCGGTACCAGAGGAGGTGCTGCCGATCACGCTTCGATGAAGCTGGCGAGGGGAAGCCAGGTTGCGCAGGTCGGGTTCTTCCCGTTCGGGGTTGTTGATACTTCCGCGTTCCCCGCCGATCACCTGCTGATGGTCTTTAACTCCCGCCAGAGAGCCCGCAAGACAGAGGGCGCCAGAGATACGTTCAATCACCGGGTCGCCTGTTACAACATCGGCCGCGAGATCCTTAAGAAAGAATTCCCGCGCTACACCGGCGCAATCGAGCACCTGCGGGATTTCAATACGCGCAACCTCGGCATTAGCTACCCCGAACTGCTTACGATGCTCAAGAAACTGCCGATCACTCTGAGCCGTGAAGAAGTCGCGTCGGCTATCGGCAAAGACCTTTCCGAGCGTTATCTCAGCACCCATTCAAGCGCGATGCGATCTTATCCGATACGTTCGGTAGTAATTTATGGCATAAGTGAATGTGAGCGCGGCAGGCAGTGCACCCGGTTGCTGAACACAGGTTCGGCCGAGGAGTTCGGGAGGTGGATGAACATCTCTCACGATGGAGACCGGGTCGTGAAGTGGGACAGCCGCGGTAACTCCTGGCCGTTCGAGGTTGAATACACCGATGATGTGCTCGATAAGCTGATCGAAAGAGCGCGAGCCGGTGAGCCGGAATCGGAACTTCAACTTCAACCCGGAGCCTACGCCTGCAGCACCGCTCAGATCGATAAAATGGTGGATATCGCCATATCGACCAAAGGAGTAGCCGGAGCGCAATTATCGGGCGCGGGATTAGGCGGATGCATAATGGTCCTCGTTCACCGCGATTATTCAGTAGAAGTCGAACGAGCCATGATAAACCATTACTACATCCCCGCCAATCTAGAACCGGACTTTTTCACCTGCTCTCCAGTAGCGGGCAGTGGAGTGGTAACCATATAGAAGTAGATCCGATAACTCAGGGAGTTAACATTCATGACTACTTCGGGGAGTAGACTTTTATGACTATTAATGAGATAAAGCCTGCTCCAGCCATCAACCTGTCATTACCATTAATCTGTCATTTCAGTTAACTTGTCATTCCCGCGAAGGCGGGAATGACAGACAGTAATGAATGACAGTATATGCGTGAATGGCAGATTATAACGAATAGCAGATTAATGGGAATGACAGGTCAAACAGATACCATCGGAGGCATTAACTCTTGAAAACACTCGTAACCGGCGGCGCCGGATTTATAGGCTCTCATCTCGCGGAAACGCTTCTTAAGGAAGGGCACTCGGTCCGTGTGCTCGATAACTTCGCCACGGGCAAGCGCTCGAACCTCAAGGATATAGAACGCGATGCGGAGATAATCGAGGGAGATATCCGCGACCCCGATACCTGCCTATCCGCCTGCAGGGAAATCGAGTGCGTATGGCACCTGGCCGCTCTGGGCTCCGTGCCGAGGTCGATTGCCGATCCGATGACCTCGCACCAGGTGAACATAACTGGCACGCTCAATATGCTCCTCGCAGCCAGGGAGGCCGGAGTTCGCAGGCTGGTGTTCGCCTCATCGAGCTCCGTCTACGGCGGAAATCCCGAGCTTCCCAGAGTCGAAACGCAGCATCCGATGCCGCTATCGCCTTATGCGAACACCAAGCTTGCCGCGGAAACCTATGTGCGCCAGTTTGCATGGCTCTACGATATGGAGACCGTTGCTCTGAGATATTTCAACGTTTACGGACCCAAGCAGGACCCGGCGAGCATCTACGCAGCCGTCGTACCCAAGTTCATAAGCGCTCTGAAAGCCGGGCAGAGCCCGATCATTTACGGAGACGGAGAACAGAGCAGGGAGTTCACGTATGTGGCCGATTGCGTCCGTGCCAATATCCTCGCCGGGACCCGACCGGCCGAAGGCATTTCCGGTGAGCAGTTCAACGTCGCCGCGGGTCGCCCGGTCACCGTTAACAAGCTGTTCGCTTTGGTCCAGGCCGAGGTCGGCGTCGATATACCGGCTCAATACGAACCACCGAGGGCAGGGGATGTGAAATTCTCCGATTCCAATATAAACAAGGCTAGATCAAAGCTGGGCTTCGACCCAAAATGGTTAATAGAGGACGGTATCCGTGAGACCGTGGCCCGGTTCGAGCCTTAACGCTATTGTCACGCACTATCAAGCAAATATCATGTCGATTGCCTTTGATAGCGGCAGGACGTATTGATGGGTTTGCATAAGTAGATTTTTGTGTGCGAATGTCGGCCTGGCAGGGAATCATATTGAAGAGATTAACCGTATAGACTATGTGTGCCTGCCTGCAGTAAATAATCCAGTGGTATCTGACCACGACATGCTACAGACTAACAAGCCTGTCATTCCCGCGAAGGCGGGAATCCATAAAGACTATAGCCATGATACCGTTAGCCCTGAGTAGGCCTGCCTTAGCTAACAGATTTAATATGACCGCGGTGGCCGTATCGAAGGGCGATATACGAAGATATAAACTTTAGTGTTTCGGAATACTGATTCAACAACCATAAGACAAGCTCGCAACCATCCGGAGATGCACATATGACCGAACGAATAGCTGTTGTAGGATTAGGATACGTTGGTTTACCCGTAGCGCTCGCATTCGCGCGAGAGTTTCCGGGAACCATCGGGTTCGACATCAACTCAGCAAGAGTCCAATCCCTGAGTGAGGGAATCGATAAAACAGGTGAGTGCACATCCGAAGAGCTGCTCGCAAGCGCCATCTCCTGGACCAGTGATCCGGCCGATCTCAAGAGCGCAACGTTCTTCGTGGTAGCTGTCCCGACACCAATCGACAGCACAAAGAAACCGGATCTTAGGCCGGTCATAGGCGCATCGGAGACAGTAGGGCGGAACCTGAGCAAGGGCGCTGTGGTCGTATACGAATCCACGGTCTACCCCGGAGTGACCGAGGAGATATGCGGCCCGATACTCGCAAAAGAGTCCGGCTTGGCTCAGGGCGTGGATTTCAAACTAGGCTACTCTCCCGAGAGAATCAATCCCGGTGACAAAGAGCACACGCTCCAGGCGATAGTAAAGGTGGTATCCGGGGAAGACGCTGAAACGCTGGAGCGAGTCGCCGCCGCCTACGGCAGAATAGTGCCTGCGGGCATACATAAGGCTCCGACGATCAAAGTCGCCGAGGCCGCGAAGGTGATCGAAAACACCCAGCGCGACCTGAACATCGCGCTTATGAACGAACTCGCGCACGTTTTCGATCTGATGGGAATCCGCACGTGCGATGTCCTTGCCGCGGCGGGGACGAAGTGGAACTTCCTGAAGTTCTCCCCAGGCCTGGTCGGCGGTCACTGCATAGGTGTCGACCCTTATTATTTAACGACAAAAGCCGAGGAACTTGGGTACCATCCGCAGGTGATTCTCGCCGGACGCAGGATCAACGACGGCATGGGTCAGTACGTTGCGCAGAGAATGGTAAAACTGATGCTCCGCTCCGGCATAGCCCTCGAAAAAGCAAGAGTCGCTGTGCTCGGAGTCACATTCAAAGAAAATGTGCCGGATATCCGCAACAGCCGAGTGCCCGATATAGTGGCTGAACTCAGAGAATATGGAATAGAACCAATAATCCACGACCCAATCGCGGATGCGCATGAAACCTTCGAGGAATACGGTCTGCGCCTGTCACCATGGGAAGACCTGCAAAACCTCGACGGAGCAATCCTTGCGGCGCCGCACCGGGAGTATCTGATGATCGACGATCCAAAGCTCCGCGCAATGTTTAATCAACGGGCTGTGCTGTTTGATGTGAAGTCGGCGGTGAGTGGGGTTAGACTGAACAGAAAATTGATATATTCAGCACTCTAAGATGCAGTGGTATTGAATTCGTCTAACGATGATGATATCAGCGAGTAGCAATAATCTGCAAGAATAATGATCTACTAAATGAGTGTTAGTTAAGGCATTTCTATAGGCAAAGGCCTTTGTATTATATCTGCATGTTTGATACTGATAAATTGCGTGCTAAAGTTGCGTTAACTATTTCGATTTTAGGAAGTGGCATGTATTATCTTACATGCTTTATTTAATGCGGTGGAGCTTACTTTTTATGAATGACACAGCCGATAACATAACCGGCTATATCGAAATATCTAAGCCAAAGAGTTTTATCGGACGGTTCTGGATGTTCCTCTTGGCTGCAATTGTCTTTTTAATAGGTCAATGGCCGTTACTTTCTATCTGGTGGAACGATTACTGGGACAATATTGACGGATATTACTCACATGGTTTCCTGGTGCCGATACTCGCAGGAATCATGGTTTATATAAATAAGCCACGCTTAGATCGTGTAGAGTTAAAAGGATCATGGCTTGGTCTTGCACTGTTGTTAATATGCATTCCCCTCTATACGCTGGGAATGCTCGCGAAAGTGCAATTGTTGTGCGGGATTGCCTTTCTTCTATCTATATTTGGTATAACGATCGCCACTTTAGGTCTGGAAGTCACAAAAATAGTCACAGTACCCATCTTGTTTCTTTCTACGATGATACCATTTGCCAACTATGTGTTGGATACATTGACGCTCAGGTATCAAATCATTTCTACTACATTAGCAGCTAAGATTCTCGCTTTATTTGATGGTTCTGTGCAACAGGCTGGCAATACCATCACCTCAAGTAATCTTCCTGAACCATTAATCGTGGGTGTTCCTTGTAGTGGACTTAAGCTGTTGGTAACACTTATTATGTGCTGCTGGTTCATTACATATGTGACCGATGGCTCAAGGTGTAAAAAGCTTATTGTGGTTGCAATGGCTCTTCCACTAAGCATAATATGTAACACAATACGCATAGTAATGATAGGTCTAGTGGGGCTACAAACTTGCTCTTCTGATGCAATGAAATCTTTCCACGATTGGAGTGGCTATATCACACTCGCTTTGTGCGCCGCGATTGTCTACGGCTTTATCTATTTACTACGCATGCATCGTCCCAGAGCTTTTACATTTAATGAACGCCTTCATGTAGTCCAGATTACTTCACCTATTCCTAACCGTTACTTGTTAATTGGTTGCTTGGCAGTCCTTGTGCTTACTGTAAACGCTATTGAAGGTTGGAGAGCAAATGCGCTGCTAAAACTGCCTTCCGGACATCTAGACAAAGCAAGCATTCCTAAATCCTTTGGGAATTGGGTTGGTCAAGATTTAGAGATAGATACCCGAACCAAAGAGCTACTGTCGAAGGGAGATCATCTTAGCAGGATATATATTAACCCTGCAGGCGATGTAGAACCGGTAACTGTATTTATTACTGCTGGGATGGATAGTACATCGTTTCATAACCCACTTATATGCCTTGCTAGTGGCGGCGCTGAAATACGTGATAAGCAGATGATAACGTTAATGCTCGGTAATTATAAACCAATTGCAGTGAAAGCTACAACATTAATAGTTGATCGAGGCAATACTTCAACATTGATTATATATTGGTATATGTGTGGTCGCCATTCGTGGTCAGACACTGATAATGTTCAGATATTTATCAAACAAGAGAATTTAATGGAAGGCTTACTGCTTTTACGCAATCCATTTCTTTTCCAAGGAAAAATGGTTAATGCTGGTCGTAAGCAAATACTATGGTATCGCTTTTCTACCGAGATTACAGATGAACGGTCTGCTATGAAGCATATGAAGCAATTTGTGCGAGATTTTATTCATAACACAAATAATATTGATATGTAGTAATGCCAAAAGGAAGTCTAAGAGCGTATGAGATGTATCGTCCAAAAAATAAAGAGCATTGTTTGTGGGATTGGTGCGTGGGCGAATGAAACTCCAAAATCTGCATTTTCTACCTGTGGCGAGAATGTCGTGATTGGTCCATTTCTCAACGCGACATACCCTGGTAGAATTCATCTGGGTAAAATCATATATATAGGCCCACATGCCTTTTTTCTAGTCAAGGTAGCATAAAAATTGCTGATGGTACTATCATTGGACCTTATTTCACTGTATACACGGCCAATCATAACTACGAGTATGGTGAAGCAGTTCCTTATGGAGCAACGACGATACTCAAACCTGTAGAAATCGGTGAAAATGTATGGATTGCTGGCAATGTGGTCGTGGTTCCTGGTGTAAAAATAGGAGAGGGTGCTGTAATTGCTGCAGGAGCAGTTGTCTGTAAAGATGTACCTCCACTAGCTGTAATGGGAGGATCTCCTGCAAAGGTGATCAAATATAGGGATGCGATGCATTATACTCGTCTAAAGAATAATGGATGTATTACTATGCGCATGAAGATGGCTAAAGACAGTCAATGGATACTACGTGAGGAACTATGAAGACATACATGTGTATCTTGATAACCAAACCGAATAATAAAGATCTACATAGTGCGTCTACGATATAAAACGGAGATGAAAAAGTTAACTCATGAAGAACAATGGAATTAAAGTGCTAATGACAGGCTTCTTTGGTGCTGGCAACGTTGGTGATGAGGCTGTCTGTCGAGCGGTCGTTGAGGGTCTGAGAAAGGTGTTGCATAACCCACAAATATCTATTATTACTCGCTCATCAGATCAAACTGCAAGTTTTGCCGGAATCACTGGTGTTCAAACCATACAAGGTTTTTACCCGAGCCTGGATTTCTGGCGAAATTCATTGAGGCACCTCATTGCAGCAGCACGAAGTGATCTTATTGTAGTTGGTGGTGGTGGCATACTACAAGATGTACATAGTTGGACAACAACTGCTACTCATTTGCTCCCAGCTTGTGTAGGGATGTTGTTTGGTCGTATGGTGGTTACAGTCGGGATGGGGGTTGGCCCACTTAATAATCCTTGGCTTCGTCGGTTAGTAAAAGACATCTGCTGTTTAATGGATCGATTACAGGTACGTGATGAGTCCAGCCGGAAAACACTAATAGATTGTGGCGTAATTAGTGATAAGGTGGCTGTTACGGCAGATGTGGTTCTATCATTGGATCTTTCAGTTTTGAGTAATAACTCGTTAGTCTCTGCTGGCAACTGCAAGTCTAATCATCGTATTGGATTTATTATCCGAGAATGGCCGTGCCTTGATGTGCGAGGATTAATTGATGTGCTGAGAATCTTATTGCAAAATGGGTATAGTATACGATTATTCTGCTATGAACCTAAGGCAGACAGCCAGTTATATCAATCCTTGATTAATCAGTTGCCAGATAAATTCTCGGATAATTTGGATATATACGTTCCGCAAAATCTCAATGACGCGATTTCTTCTTTAAGAACTGTCGATGCATTGGTTGCAATGCGCTTGCATGCCTGTATATTCGCTTCTATGTTAGGCATAAATTTCCTTGCAATGCCTTATGATTTGAAAGTAGAGCAGTTTATTCGTCAAACTGGTCAGGTCGATTGTCTAATACCACTCAATCATATTAGCCCCTTTGTAGCAGATAAAATTTTAGGTATGGTTTCGGAGCCGCCCCAGTTCAATGCGCTACTTGACAAGTTAAAAATACTCACTCATACATCGGAAATAAACTTTTCGTCAGTTGCTGATACAGTGCGTCAAAAAGCTTATCGCTACTATTATAGACGTTATATAGGTTTATTATGGTTGATAGGCCTAATAGTTGCGGGAGTCTTTTCGACAGTATTCAGTGCTTTCCATTATTTGAGGCGACGAACATTATTTCGTAGCTCATCTGGAAGCCGATAAGCGCTATAAGCAAGTTGTATTGGAGAAAATAATAGGTTGAAAATACTGGTCGTTACACAACAACTTGTTCCACATGTTGGTGGATTAAGCACACATGTCGAGACACTTGTTCGAGGGCTCTCTCTGCAAGGTCACAGTGTAAGTCTGGTTCATGGGGGGATGGCAGCACGTTCAAGAGTTGAAAAAGCGCTTCGATTAATCGCGTCTTTAGGGAACCGTGATCGGATGACAAGCGGTGCCTTTTTGTCAATGCTTCGCTCTCTTCGCAACCATGTAAGCAGCTGTGTGGCATCGTCAAGACCTGATATTATTCATTGCCACGACGTTTATGCTTCTTCAGCAGTAATTTCAATTGCGACAGATAATTCTATACCAATTCTACAGACTGTGCATGGACCAGCTTTATATGAAGCCCAGATGGGTGGAGTAGATAAGCAACCTTGCCTTAGAGAAATAATTATCCAATGTGAAAGAGATGCTTTCCAAGGTGTAGGTCATTATATTTGTGTAGATAGTGGGCAAGCGCAGATCCTGAAAGATGATTATTATGTTCCGAATGATCGAATATCTGTTATATTCAATTGCATAGATGTTGATGAGGTTAGGTGTTTAGCGAATGGACATCTACCAGTTCCGGTATGCCGTCCTTTCTTTTTGGTACCAAGAAGGCTGGTAGTAAAGAATGGGGTTCGCTATGCTATTGAGGCAATGCTACATGTACATGATCCGGCTATAGAGTTGATAGTTGCTGGCAATGGTCCATTGCGTGTAGAGCTAGAACGTTTTGCAAGCAAGCTGGGGCTTTCAGATCGTATAAGGTTTATTGGAGGGATCCCGCGTGACCAATTGATGCCGTTGATTGCACGCGCAAAGGGCGTCATTATTCCTTCAGTACCTACAAATGGGGTAATCGAAGCAACATCACTGGCGGTCACAGAGTCAATGGCAATCGGCACCGTGCCGATTGCTTCGAGAATTGGAGGGTTGGTAGAATTAATTGATAATGAGAATACTGGTTTGCTGATCTCTCCAGCAGATCCGAAAGAGTTGGCGCGAGCTATGGACTCAGTTATTAGTGATGATAATTACCGAAAATGCCTTGTCAAGGCGGCAAAGGCTAAAGCAGAGCGAGATTATTCCGTGCATCCATGGTTGACCAAAATCATTTCAATTTATAATGCGATGCTGCGTGATGAGGTCGCCTCATGAGTTTTCTCCACAAAAGCATCGTAGTATCTGGTGGTCAAATTGTCGGAAACGTACTGAACATGCTGGCAGGGATTCTTTTTGCTCGGACACTAGCGCCGAGTGGTATAGGACAATTTGAGCTGTTACGTTCCACCTCACTAATTGTAGTAACCATTGTAGCACTCGGTACAGGAGGATATGCCAACATATATTTCTTGAATAACTTGAAAGTTCAACCGGTACGTGTGGTTACCAATGATTTTAAAGTATCGCTCGTATTGGGAGTAATATCAGCGGTAGTTCTCTCAGCACTGCCATTTTGTCTTCCTAGTTATTTTGGATATGTTAATCTCTTAGCGGCAGTTTGGTTTGGCGTGGGGTCCGGATGTCTCTTAATTACTGCTTCGCTTAGGCCTGTGTTAGCAGCGCAGTTAGCGGCAAAGCGTATGGTCGTTACAGACCTTTCAACCCGTGTAACAATCCTGGCTCTTGGGGTGTTTTTGCTGACTTGTGGTCGGCTCAAGCTGGAAACTGCATTAATAATTGTGGCACTGGGCAATGTAATCGCGTGTTTGGTGAGCGTATGGTATTTACGCCCGCATATTAATATGAAGTTGCCATTTGACCCGAAGTTCTTTTTGTATGTATTAAAATATAGCCTGAAATTATCAGCGGCTAATTTGTTATTGGTACTGTCAAGCAGTATCACAGTTGTGTTGCTGCGATATTTGGTGCGTGATTTTGATACGGTTGGTTTATACACGCGAGCTGTCGCAATCAGCGGGATGATTACGCTGGTTTCATCGGCAATTGCCCCACTGTTCTATGCAAAGTGGGCAGGCCTTAATGGAAAGGATCTTGCTAGGCAAGGTGAAATGGCAATGCGAATGAATTTTGCATTCGGTGTAGTGGCTTGTGTTTTTGTGCTCTGTTTCAAAAAGTTGCTTATTCGACTGTTATATGGTGAGGCCTTCATGGGAGCGACACACGCCCTGGAAATTCTTGCACCGGCGGTAGTATTAGTTACTGTTTTCAGTGTTTGTAATCAGATGTTGGCTGGTGACGGTCGTGCGATGGTTACTGTCTATATATTGCTTGCCACTCTTATCGCTACTTTGGTGGCATGCTGGCTTATTATTCCCCTCTTAGGTATTCGTGGCGCAGCTTTAGCAGTTTTGCTTGGTAACTTTGTAACAGCAATCACTAGTATGATCACTTGCTCTAAGTTATATGGCCTGAAAATTCATCGCTGCATAATCGTTGGTAGTGAGGACATAAGGTTTATGTTAAAATCATTGTCCCGAAAGTCATTTGTGCAAATGATGCCGGATCGAATTAGGGTGCAACGATGAACGAGCTATTATCAAAGATTCGAATAGATATGGCCTGGTTCAACATTGTTAACGGCTTACCTACGCCTCCGAACGGGGGGCTGTTAAGGCTAGTTTTGTTGGCAATCAAATGCAACATTAAAAGTGAAGCATTCAATGCCGTTCTTTTGTATCGTCTAGCCTGCTATTTTCGAAAGTTGGGCTTAAACCTTCTTGGTCATATATTCTACATTAGTCTTCAGCGCAGATACGGTACCACTATCGAAGTGACTGCTGAGATCGGCGGAGGATTTCGGCTTCCGCATCCATACGGAATTATCATTGGTGGGAATGTTGAAATCGGTAATATGGTCACGGTTGGGCAGCATGTAACTTTGGGTGGCAATTTTGGTAGCCAGAACGAATGCGGCAAACTATATCCTAGTATAGGAAGCTGGACCTGGATAGCTGCTGGTGCGGTAGTTGCTGGTCCTGTTCGAGTTGGTGAAGATGTAGTCATCGGTGCGAACGCAGTTGTAACTAAGGATGTGCTTGCCCATGCGATAGTTGGAGGTGTCCCTGCTAAAGTTATTCGAATGAGAGATTCTTGGGATAAGCAGAACGTGAATCACGTTCTTTGCCAATACTATGGATATCCCAATGAGTATGTAGAGGGCTTCCGCTTATTATGATAGATAAACCTGTGCATCCGATCCGTGTTGGCTTTCTCATTGATGGTGGAAACTCCACTTATGGCGTCTTTGAGTATACTAAATTGCTTTTGACTTACATAGATCGCTCCCAAGTTACACCTGTGGGCATATTTTTTGGTAAAGGAGATGGTGTTGTAAGCTTAGGTCCTCTATGTAGAGAGAAGATAATACTTGGAGATAAGTGTCTACTGCCTCTTTCTGATCCAAATCGAAGTAAGTTGGATCCGCTAATAATGTGTAGCAAGGTGCTTACAGCTAATCTTGGCATAATACGCCTTGTGAATGTATTACGTAGTAGAGCGATAGAAGTAGTAGATGTCAACTTCTACCCATATCACATACTGGCTGGTATTGCATGCCGGATAGCACTGCGACCATGTGTTTGGCACTGGCATGGAGTAGCTACCAGAATGGGTGTTTCTGCATATTTGCAAGAATGGGGTATGCGAAATTTAGCAGATGCCATTCCATGTATAAGCAATTTTGTACGCCAGAGTCTGCCCGATTCCGTTCAACAGAAGTCTTGCATAATTTATAACGGAGTTGATGTTGATAGGATATCTCAATTTCAGGAACCAGGAATGCTCAAAAAGAATTTGGGAATTCCTGATGATGTAAAGGTGGTTGCGATTTTTGGATCTATCTCTCCGCTTAAAGGACAAGAATATTTTATCCGAGCCGCATCCCAAGTCGTCAAGACATTTCCAAATACAGCCTTTGTGATCGTCGGGCATGAAAACGAGACTATGCGAGTGAGGATCGGGTTAACCGCTAAATTGAATAATCTTGTGGCTGAATTGGGACTAAAAAGGCATGTGTTATTCGCTGGTTACCTACCCGATGCTTGGAAGTATATGAGTGATTGTGATGTTGTTTGTCTATCTACCACTCCAATGGGTAAGGTTGTTGGTGAGGGATTTGGCTTGGTGGTCGCAGAAGCTATGGCGGCTGGTGTTGCAGTTGTAGCTTCATCATGCGGAGCAATAACTGAGATTATTAAAGATGGTGAAAGTGGTCTACTAGTTCCTCCCGCCGATGCTGACACTCTAGCTAAGTCGATCTGTAAGCTACTGGCTGACGAGAAATTCAGACGCAGTATAGCGAGAGAAGGTCAGGCGCGCGTGCAATCGTGTTTTGATATCCATAATACTACCAGGGGCATGGAGCAGGTATATCGTAACCTCGTAACAAGAGGAGTATAGATGCATATGATTCTCTTCTTGTCGATAATCTAGCATTGTAATTTCAGGTGTTGTCCAGGAAACGCGTGTAAAAGGGAATTTGTACCCAATGAAGATGTGCTTCCTGAACGTGTGAACGGATTCCTTGGGGCAGTAACTAATTCTGTTGTTGCACTTTACTCCAAAACATTTGGGTAGCGCCGCATTCAATCGTGATTCTCATCTATAGGGGGCAATGTTATTTAGCATAAAGACTGGATTGTGACTATATGGTTCAACAATTGGACACTCGAATTGATGGCTGCAAGTGCCCATCTTCTGGTTTCATGTGTGATTTGCTACATTATTATGGTCAAGTGTGGTGTTACCAACATTTGAGGATCTTGTACATATTATAGACAATAGGCTTTTTCAAGATTATGAACATGTAAGAGAGGCTAAGCTCGCCAGTGTGTATCATTGTTTATGGATTATTTATTATTATGGCTGTTGTAATAACTATTTGGCCCCGTATGGCGGCTATTTTCATGTGGTTTGCCATCTGGCTATATCCAAACAGCCTTATGTATGGCAGCTTACCATTGAATATACGACTTGATGATATGTTTCTATCTTATGCCTGTCTAGTATGCTTATGGCGTAGTCGCGGTTGTATATCGAGTGGTGTTACAATCAAGTTGGCACTAGCATGGTTTATTATTCAATTGGTGGGAAATCTAGCAGGTGCATTTCTTAGCGATTCTAACATTTATGGTATTGTTAAGTTCATGTCAAAGTCAGCATACGTACCTATGACAGTAATCATTATATCATATGCATTGCGCGACAAAGAAAACATCCAATACATTGTGAAATGGATTTGCATCGCAGGAGTAGCTGCATCGTTACTTGGTGTTGCAACGGTATATAAGCCGCAACAATTTAGCATTTTTATAATCCCACAAATTGGTCTTTCCACTGGCAGTTATGTAGACGCGTTAGAGGATGTTTCTGAATTATCGCGTCGTGCTGTTGGTTCTATCGGTATTGTTGGCACAGCTTTAATACTACTCAATATTTCGCTGCTTGCGTTATCAATACTAGTATTTGGCAAAAAGGGCACGACTGAGAAGTGGCTGTTTGGAGTCTGCTTTGCTTTTTGTACTTTAGGTCTTATTTATACACAGACTAGAGGAGCAATGATTGCTTTTGCAGCAGCTTTCTTGTGGGGCTTAGTGTGTTCGAAGCGAAGAGGTACATTTGGTATATTACTAGCTTTAGGAACATTAGTTATTGCTTTACAAGGCGGCTTGATACAAATCATAGTGGCGCGTTTCATTGGTGAAACGGGAAGTACTCTCGGCGGAGGCGCGAATGTGCGAATGGGAATCTGGGAGATGTTCATCCACAATTTTCAACCGATACATATACCTACAGGCGTTGGTATGTATGCAGCCTATAATATTTATAAAGCTACGGCTCACAATACCTATCTTGGGTCGTTCATTTATGGAGGTATGCTCGGATTTGCTCTTTTAATCGTAGTTATCTACAAGACTTGGAATCTCTCAGGGCGCTTGCTTAAGCATCATGGCGATCTTACAGCGATAAGATTTGGCACATATCTTCGGATGTTAATCATATCTATGTTAGTAGTGGGCTGTTCGTCTGAAAACTTTCAAGACACATTATGCATGCAGTTGTTCTTCACGGGTATGCTAATAGCCGAAAGATATTTAGTATTAATGCCATGTACCCAGAGAGATACATGCAAGCAAGTGTTTGAGCATTTGCCTCATACAGATTATGCCGCAGCCATATTGTACTAATAATACTGTGCCCTCATGGAGGTAATAATTATAAAATATATTAATATGAGTGTATTGCTACGACGGCTTTTTCAATGTGTATCATGTCAAATACTATGAGCGGAGGAGAATGATCACTGAGCAATGGATAAAGCACCTGCTTCATCATCCCACAAGAAAATAAAGGGTACCCTTGCCATTATTGCAGAGGTGGGTTTATATCATAATAACGGACATACATTTATTCATTGGTCGTTTGGGCGAATAATTGATGCCCTTGCTAAAAGATATGATCGTGTGATTGTGTGTGCTCCAACGTCATTTATTCATTCAAAAGGATTCAATGATTATGAATTGAAAGCTGACAATATAGAGTTGATTCCGCAACCATCGTATGCCAGTTCTTTGGCGGCTTTAAAGTGTCCTGCGCCGATTGTTCGGTCTTATATTAACACACTCCGGCAAGCGGATCATATCTTTATGCGAGGTATGCTTCCTTATGTTGGAATTTTCTATTTGCTTGCCCGTATATACAATCGAAAGCCGGTGCACTGGATCGTGGGAGACCCGGTTGCTCTGCTGCGTTCGCATCGCCGTTCAAAGCTTATTAAAGATATGTTGAGCCTTTTGTACGCTTATCAAGACCGCATGTTTACTCGCATAGGCCATAAATTGGCTAATGGAGCATTTATATGTAATGGTAATGAACTGGCAAGCATATACTCATCATCAAGAACGTATCCAGTAGTATCTTCTACGATCACAGAAGATGAGTTTTTCATACGAGAAGACACATGCCAGGAAGATACAATCCGCATTCTATTTATCGGGTTTGTTCGTCCTGAAAAGGGTGTTGAATACCTTGTAGATGCGATACCGAAGCTGGAGTTTAATAAGAATTGGCAACTTACGATAATCGGCCCATGGGAGCGGTATGAGGAATACAAACAAAGACTAGATAAGCGCATCAATGAGTTAGGCATTGGTGATAATATCAAGTGGGAAGGCTATGTCTCCTATGGTCCTCACCTTTGGGAATATTTACGTTCTCATGATATATTTGTGCTACCCACATTGTCTGAAGGCACACCTCGTGTTCTAGTTGAAGCTCGTGCAAATAGTCTGCCTATAGTTGCTACAAAAGTTGGTGGTATCCCATCTTCTATTACTGATGGTGTAGATGGAATATTAGTGCCATCTAAAGATTCAGCAGCTCTGGCAGAGGCAATCAACAAGATTGTTGCAAACAGAAATTTACGTCGTGGTCTTATTCAGAATGGCCTGCAGTCTGTACGGAAACTGACTATTGAGCAGTTCGTTAAGACTGTAATCAGTGAGCTCTAGATGTATAGCATATGTCGTGTTATTAAATATATGTGGTTTATAGCGGTTATGAAAACAACCAGCTGGCTGCCCGACTTTCAGTTTATTATGCGAATACGTGGTTTTCTTACTCGCCCTTGCTTTTTTCATTGTGGTAGAGATCTTCAAATTGCCTCAAATGCAATGATTGTATATACATCTAATGTATCTATTGGAGATCATGTGTATATTGCCTATGGAGTGTGGATTCAAGGTGTTGGTGGTGTAACTCTCGAGGATGAAGTAATGCTGGCTCCATATGCCGTATTAGCATCATCAGACCATACTGAATGCAATGGGTCATACAGATTTGCTGCTGGAATTCATGAACCGATCTATATTGATAAAGGTGCTTGGATCGGTGCACATGCTGTGATTACCGCTGGGGTAACTGTTGGCAAGGGTGCTGTCTGTGCAGCAGGATCTGTTGTTACCAAAGATGTTCCTCCCCACGCGATTGTTGGTGGTGTTCCGTCTCGTCGCATTGGGATAGCCGAAGCTTTGGGAGATGAGATAAGTTGATTTCAATCATCATTCCAATGCGCAATGAAGCTGCCTTCGTTGGTGCTTGCCTTGATTCTTTATTAGATCAGTTGACCGATTTGCAGGACGTAGAGATATTATGCGTTGATGGTGCCAGCAAGGACAAAACTCGAGATATTGTAATAACTTATGCTGCCAAGGATTCTCGCGTTCGTTTGATAGATAATCCGCAGAAGATTGTACCAACTGCAATGAATACCGCTATTCGCCAATCGAGAGGAGATATTATAATCCGTCTCGATTGTCACGCTGAGTATGGCAAGAACTACATCAAGAATTGCATAGAAGTTCTACAGAGAACAGAGGCAGATAATGTTGGCGGATATATCACTACCGCACCGATCAAAGATACAAGAGTAGCCAGAGCGATAGTGGCAACAACCTCTAGTCGCTTTGGCGTAGGCGGATCTTCTTTTCGCACTGGCGGTGGTGAGCAAGAAGTAGATACAGTTCCATTCGGCTGTTTTAGGCGCGATGTGTTCGAGCGTTTCGGTATGTATGATGAGAGGCTTGTTCGAAATCAAGATATAGAGCTTAACAGCCGGATAAGAAAGGGTGGTGGGAAGATAGTTATTTCGCCATCTATAAAGTTGACATATTATACTCGATCAACTTTCACTGGATTGCGTCAGCAAGCATTTAATAACGGCTTGTGGAATCCATATACTATCTATCTCACAGGTGGAGGATTGCGACTGCGCCATTTTATACCGCTTAGTTTTGTCTTAAGTCTGTTGTGCTTGGCTATTGGTGGGCTTTTTTTTCACCCTTTGTGGTATCTGCTTGCAATCGAGCTTCTAGCCTATTTATCAGCCGCAGGATTTGTATCTCTTCAATTGCGTAAAGAAGCTAATACATCCTGGTTGCTGTTATTACTGAGCTTTATACAATTGCATTTATCGTATGGCTTAGGTTCGCTCTGGGGTTTATTGTCGGCTCCTTTTAAATTCGGTTTGCGTCCTACCCACAATTACATAGGAACAGCGATTGCTGACCGCAAGGATTGATCGTAATCAATGCAAATAGTGTAATGAACTCGAATATGCATAACATGAACAACTTATACCGATACTCTACATATAGCATGGCCAAAAGATTGTTTGACATTATGGTTGCTGTTACGGGTTTCCTTGTCACTTTTCCAATCATGGCTATATCTATTTTGGCTGTATGGCTGAGCGATCTGCATAACCCGTTTTACCTAGCTATTAGAACTGGAAAGGGTGGGCGGCCATTCAGAATGCTGAAAATACGCTCTATGATTGTCAATGCTGATAGTAAGAAAGTCTGGGCTACAGCAACTGATGATCAGCGCATAACTCCTATTGGAAAGCTAGTGCGTTCTTGCAAATTAGATGAACTACCGCAATTATGGAATGTTATAGTTGGAGATATGAGTTTAGTGGGACCTAGACCGCTTGCTCCGGATGAAACAGCTGTTTATACGGATGCAGAAAAAGCTCTGTTGAGTATTCGCCCTGGAATAACGGATATTGCATCAATTGTCTTTGCAGATGAAGGCGAGTTACTTGCTGGCTGCACGAATCCTACAACGGAATATGATCGCTTGATCAGGCCATGGAAAAGTAGATTAGGTTTATTATATGTGCATAAAAGGTCTATCAAGATAGATATAGAGCTAGTTCTAATAACGCTCGTAGTTATAATTAATAAGGAACTCGGACTTCATTGTCTTAATAAACTTATGCGTGCTATTGGTGCAGATGAAGCTCTTCTCCAAATTGCTTCTCGTAAGCACCCAATACCGATAATATCACCACCGTGTATAGGTGATATTGATCTATAGCTGAGTAGATTTCGTACCTCTAGTGCACTTTCCAGAAAGTCATTGTTACTTTTTGCGGTGTCGGATCACCCTAGAATTGGCAGCTCAAGCCTGTATGGGCCGCGCAATCCGAGATCAGAAAGCAGCATAAGGCAGCCGTACATGGGCTACTTGCCAGAAATGCAACGTGGCTTACTGGAATATGCACTAGATAGAAATAATTCTGATATAACTTGGTTGTTGCCTCAAAGATAACGTTATATGAAGTGAGGTAATCAGGAAAGGTTTGCTTGATGACACGCACTAGTGCGGTAACATATGGGTCCTCGATTATAGATTCGGCACCTTGGCCTTACTTTGCCGAAGACGAAGTAAGCGCGGCAACTCGCGTCCTTCATTCAGGCCAAGTCAACTACTGGACCGGCCAAGAATCCCGAAATTTCGAGAATGAATTTGCCAAATCTGCCGGCTGCAACCACGCAGTCGCATTATCGAACGGTACAGTCGCGATAGAATTAGCACTCCATGCTCTCGATATCGAACCCGGCGACGAAGTCGTAGTCACTCCCCGCACATTCCTTGCCTCCGCTAGTGCCGCGGTTGTTCGGGGTATCAGGCCTGTTTTTGCTGATGTCGATCTTGATAGTGGCAATGTGGCTGCTAATACCATCGAGGCTGCGTTGACTCCTAAAACAAAGGCAATCATAACGGTTCATCTGGCCGGATGGCCTTGTGATATAGATCCGATACTCGAAGTGGCTCGGAAGCATGACCTTAGGGTAATCGAGGACTGCGCTCAATGCCATGGCGCGACTTACAAAGGTCGTCCTTGCGGGTCTCTTGGAGATGTCGCCGCGTGGTCTTTTTGTCAGGATAAGATAATGACCACCGGCGGCGAGGGTGGGATGCTTACCACCGATGATCGGCAGGTTTGGGAGAAAGCCTGGTCGTATAAAGATCACGGCAAGAGCTACGATGCGGTCTACAATCGTCAACACGAACCCGGTTTTCGCTGGCTGCATGAGGATTTCGGCACTAATTGGCGGATGACTGAGATGCAGGCGGCTATCGGGCGGGTGCAGCTTAATAAGTTATCGGATTGGGTGGCTGTTCGGCGGCGTAATGCTTCCATTCTTATCGAGCGTTTATCCGATGTTCCGGCGCTGAGGATACCGGTCCCGTCGCCGGAGTTCGGGCATTCTTATTATAAGTTCTACGCCTACGTAGTTCCCGAGAGGCTGAAGCCGGATTGGACCCGCGACCGGATAATGACGGAGATAAATGATCGCGGCGTACCCTGCACCGTTGGAAGCTGCGGTGAGATATATCTTGAGAAAGCTTTCGAGAAACACGGTCTCCAGCCCGCGCGTCGACTGCCGAATGCGAAGCTGCTGGGTGAGACGTCGCTTATGTTCCTGGTCCATCCGACGCTCACCGAAGAGCACATGCACCTAATGGCTGATGTGATTCGTTCGGTAACGATGGAAGCTGCGTGGTAGTATCCAGCCCTAACCAATCCCCCGCTCCAGCACAAAGAGTGTAACTTCCGGGCGGCACATAAACCTTATCGGCAGGTTAGTCATCCCTACTCCTCGATTAACGTATGTCCGCAGCCCATCTTCGAGGTACCAGCCGGAGAAGTATTTCCCCGCAACCAGTCCCGGGAGGGTGTGGATCGAGGCGAATGGGATCCTTACCTGGCCCCCGTGCGTGTGGCCGGATATCAGCAGGCCGTTGCGGTTCTTGAGTCTCATCGCCGCGAGCGGGCTGTGTGAGAGGGTGATGTGGAAATCGTTCTCGCTTATTCCGTCGAATGCGGCTTCTTCATCGGGTTTACCGTAAGCGACGTCATCTAAGCCCACCAAAAACACCCCATGCCCGAGCTGCTCGTTTCTATTGACCAGCATCCGTATCCCGCGCTTCTCCACGGCGGCTCTTACAGCGTTCGCCCCGGCGGTGTAGTCGTGATTACCGAGGCACCCGTAAGAGCGGAGCTTCGGGGTGAGTTTCGATAACATATCGGCAACCGGCGCGGCGTGGGTCGCGTCATCAGTCACGAAATCTCCCGTAAGAACCGCTATATCGGGATTGGTCGAGTTCGCAATCTCCACCGCCTTATTGATAACCGAATCCGGAGTGATCGGCCCGCGGTGCATGTCGCTTAATTGAACGATCCGAAACCCCTCAAGGCTCTTCGGCAGCTTGGGAATTGGAACATAATAGGTGCTGAGCTCGATGTTGTGGGGTTCATACAGGAATACATCCACCAGCGGAGCGGCGACCGCGCAGGCTATCAGCCCCCTCTTAATGAACCTGCGCCTGGAGGGGTTAAAGCCCCGGTTCCACCTCTTAGCAGCCCGGCTCTTGCCGATCTGCCGCCTCGCGTAGCTGATCTCCTCGTCACAGCGCTTGATAAACGCCCTTAGCTGATCGCTAAGCCCATATCTCTTTTTACGGCTGTTATATCGCATAAAACCGAATTCGTAGGAAATAGGCCAAAATGAGCCTACAGTTTCGCCTACTTACTCCCCTCCAAACAGCACAACGGATCCCCCAAAACGATATCCTTCCACCCAATCAACCTCGATCCGGAGTAAAATGACTCCGCTAAATTTCTCCCCGAAATGTACTGACAGACGAACACGCTCGGAGACGCCATCGCAAATAAATAAGGCTCCGTAACATACCCCTTCGCCCCAGCCGCTCCCTGAGCGATAAGATCAGCAATCAGCGATTGACCGCCTGTAGTTTTAAGCAGTGTTCGTCCACTCGATGAAACCGCGGTCTCCGCAAGGCTCCTCGGAGCAAATTTGAGGCTGTGATAAGTATCCGCGTTGAACTTACTATCGTTGCTCCCCCAAGATACATATACCGTCAGCGGTTTTGCATTGCATACGAAGTCATTGGTCCTATCCAACACCACGTTCACCTGCTTTCGATCCAACAACAGGTCGTGCAGGTGGATCATGTCGGCATTGAAGTCGCTGAACCTGATCGGTGTCTCCGGCAGTCGAGAACCATCCGGGGCGATCAGGGAAATAGGTTGAACCGATGGATCACCCAACCCTTTTTTAAGGTCGGCGTCCAGGAGCACGATTCGTTCTACGGGAGACGGCGCGAGCGCGCGGTCGACCAGCGCTTTGGCATCGGCTTCGGTGTAGCCATCTAGCCTTGTGACTAGATATCCACCATACTCCGCATGTGAGAATGGTTTATTCGATCTCCAGTATCGGTTGATAATCGGGTTTCCGATGTTTTTACCGTTATTGTTTATTATAAGCATGGGTGGTTTTGCCATGCCCATTGTAGCGAGGATGCTGTCGACCGATTGCCCGCCGGAGCTTCCTCCCGTCGGGTCGGAAGAGAGCTTGAACGGCACTCCTTTAGTGAGCACTATATACTGGATTTTATTCGTCAGCCCCTGGTTATCGAGATAGCTCTGTATAGGCCTGTGAATCTGCTCGATATAATCTTTGGGCGATATGGATTCATTTGTTGCGCAAAGGCTGGAGTCGATGGTCCTGATGTTTACCAGATACTTGCTCGTTATACCCCGCTCTTCCATATAATATGAAGCAATCCGCTGCGATACCGGCGAATTCGCGTTGCTTACTACGAGCACATTCTCCGGCCCACCCACGGCGCGCGAACTGCAGCCTTGGAGCAGAGGCAGGATGATGCATAATAGAATGGGCAGCTTAATTTTCATAGCTCAATAATACCATGCTATTTTTCCAACTTCCAGGCATTGAAATTCTGATCTGCTTTTCGCGAGGGAGTAGCAACATAAGCGTGACAAAGGTCATCACGCGATGAAAGCAAATGCAAATATCAGCCCGGCAATATTACCAGTTTTTACCTGCTAGGCTGCTAATGGCATTGACAATGCAACTACCCAGGCTATAATGAATAATGAGTAGCGGGCAGGCTTACGGATTTAATATGTGAGCTTGGCATAAACAATTGACATTTGTCCTGTATCGAAACCTGATTGCTGTCTTTAAGGCTCTCAGGCTGATGCAATGGAACTGATACGCATGTATAATTAGCGTCAATAATTATGAGGAAGGAGGTGACAAGAGTAATGATGAAAAGATGTGGCCTTGTATCTGCGTTTGTGCTGATAGCATTGGCAATTTCATTGATACCTGTTCTGGCTGATGGTTATCCATTCTATGGGATACTTGGTGCCAGCATGTATGCTATAGGTGGGAATATCTCCGCTACAATTGGCCAGTGCTATGCAGGTTACAACAGCCCTATCTCGCTGTATACATATAGCAACAATACTCTGAATTGGCTTGGTGATCTTGGGATGAGCCAAGACAAAGGAGCCAACAAGAGTTTTGGATATGTTGCAAAAGGTACGGAGATAGTGGTTGGAATTAAAGCTAATGGCTCACAGGATCCGACCTATTGGTATTACTCCGGGCCTGGTAGTAGAAGCTATCAAGTAGATGGCGCACATGCAAAGGTTGATTTCATCGGATTTAAAGGTGATATCGATGGTGTACATTACGACAACCCATCATATTATGGTGGGCCTGTACTCGTCGGATTTGAGGATCTTCCAATGAGTAGTGCCGATGGAGATTTCAACGATGTGACGGTGGTCAGCCTGAGCGGCGTTAGTCCTGTTCCCGAGCCCGGCACGATCCTTGCCGCCTGTGCGATCCTCTCGCCGGTGGGCTTTGTTTTCCGTCGACGATGCAAATAGCCTGGCAACCAACCGGCCATTGTGTGAACGCTGTCTCAGTGGCTGGTTTCCTCTATTCTTAATGCCAACCGCATCTAATCCTTGAATTGCCCCGCGCAGGGAGTTTACGCCTGGTTGCCGAACACCTCATGTGATTGGATCGTCTTGGCAAGGGATCGTATAATCCTTGGAATTGAAGCTGACTGAAAATCCTACACCTCCCGCAATCATCGAGCAAGCGCCTCGAAAGCCTCTGCGCTGGTCGGAATGGGTTCTTTTGGTCATTATAACGATTATTTACCTGACGGCAATCCGCGACCTTGTGAGCTCCTGGATAACCGATAGCCAGTATTCCCTAGGCTTTTTTGCCCCTGTTGTCAGTGTTTATTTTACATGGAAACGATGGCCGGAGCTGAAGCGGATCGAGCGATCATCTTCCGCCTGGGGAATCGTGTTGATGGTGATCGCAATACTGCTCCGGCTGGCTGGCGCGGTGCTCGGGCTATCGAAGCTGTCTTTTATCTCCATTCCCGCAATCATAATTGGATTGTGCCTCTATTTACTCGGCGCGCGGATGACCAGGCTGCTGGCTTTTTCCCTGGCATTCACGATCTTTATGCTCCCCGATCCGCTGGGGCTTACCGCATGGCTCGGGCAGCCGATGCAGCTTTTCGCGAGCAGTTGTTCGGCTCACTTGTTGAATCTTCTTGGGATCGAGACTGCTCAATCCGGCATCAGGCTCACAGTGGAAGGTTTTCGTTTCGATGTCGCGCTTGCATGCAGCGGTATGAGCTCGCTGATCGCCTTGATTGCCGTCACCGCAGTTATCGCCTACACAAGCCGGCTGCCGAATAATTATCGCTGGATGCTTTTCTCATTTGCCGTTCCTATAGCGATAATTGCGAGCGTGGTGCGTATTACGACAATTGCGCTCGTTGGGTGCGAGTGGGGGTGGGGCTTCGCAATCGATGCTTATCACCACTGGTCCAGCCTGCTGCTGTTCGCGGTGGCTATTATACTGCTTTTCATTCTAAACAGGGGGTTGGAATGGCTAAGCGCCGCCCGCGCTGGGTCGTAGTTCTTTTCTGGATTCTGTGCGTGTTCGGCTCGATCGCTGCCACATGGGCTATTCTGCTCGGTATCGTGTCTGTTCTTGCGGCTGGTGCTGGAGAACCAGTCAACGTGGACATGGCTCTCCTGCCGACTTCGTTGCCGGGCTGGACCAGGACTGGAGGCGACCGTATACCTTCCGGCGAGACGCTGGAAGGGTGGGGGGTTACTTCTGACGCCTGCCTCGATCGCACGTATATGAGCTCCGAAGGTAATGAAATCCAGCTGCTGCTTATATATAAAGGTAATGAACTCGATAAATGGCACTCTCCAGAGGGGTGTTTCGAGGGTTACGGATATCACATCCGCCGGGGCAGCGTTAAAATACCTTATGCCGGTCATCAGGTGACTGCTACAAAGCTCACGGCACAGGACGCCGATGGCAATAAGATCGTATCTGTCTTTATGTTCACGAGCGCAAAAGAAGCTGAGGCAACCCTTTTTAGAGCGCAGGTGCGGATGGCGAAGTCCAGATTTAGATCACCAGATCTGGGCTGGGCGATGGTGCGGGTGAATGCGTCGGTAACGACCACCGAAGCTAATGCCGAGAGAGACATCCGGTCGTTTCTAAAAGCAGTCTCTAAGCCGCTATCGGCGGTTCTCGGCGGAAAAGCGCCTGCGGCCTCGAAACCCTAAGCTACCTCGCATAAATACCTGATTATCATCTCAACTATTGACATGCCGCCTGCCTGGGGTTACCCTGAGGTACAGGGAAAAATAGCGATTTAATGCCAGGATGCGAAATCGCTTGGAGGGTGAGGGAAGATGGGCTCGCAAGCCGGCAAGGCCACCCATATTTTACTGCTCGCAATGCTGCTGCTTATTACTGGAATCCGCTGCCTAGCGGATGTGCCGCAGCCCGTCATTGCCGTAGATGAGGCGCACTGGAACAGTCTTGCGCTCACGTCTTCGATTTGGCGGATGACCACGCTCAGAGACGAACTCGTCGCCGGAGGTTATGCTGTTCGCGAGATTGATGACGCGATCACCGCGAATAATCTCTCCAACTGCTCCGTCCTGATCATTACAACCCCCGGCCTTCCGATCAACGCAGGCGAAATTGCTGCTATGCAGGCTTTTGTTAATAACGGCGGGGGGCTGCTTTTCTGCGCCAACAATGGCCCGTCCAGCGTATGGTCCTCTATATGCCAGGGTGTGGCGAATGCTTTTGGTTACATCCTGGATAACAACACCGCAACCGACAATATTCACAACGCCTCCGGATGCAACCGATGGGTGACATTCGGGTCTTCATGTCTGGGTGCTCACCCGGTTACTAACGGACTCAGCGCCATTCAGTCATTTTCTACGACCACTCTCGCCCCGTCCGCTAATTCGACTATAATTGCGAGCACCGATGCCGATGCGACGCCTTCATTGCGACCGGCTATAGAGGCCGGCAGTTATGGCGCGGGGCGCATCATTATAAGCGGCAGCCCGCTTTATTTTGCTGATACGGTTCTAAACAGGGACATAGGCGGAGGTAACAAGGCTGATATGACCGGTCTTTCAGCCGCTGATAACCGCCATTTCGCATATAATGCGGTCACCTGGCTTGCAGGCGCCGCGGGGCGGCCGATTGTTACGATAACGCAAGCAGAATCGGTCGTGGCTGCGGGTGATACTCTCGAAATTGATGGCACGGTGTGTGATGCAGCGCTGGTGAGTTATGTCCTGGAGTATATGCCGGTGTCGGGGGCGGGGGAGTGGATCAGGATTGGGACGGTGCATACTGATTCGGTGGTGCGCGGCCAACTCGGCTGCTGGAACCTTACCGGCATAGCGCCGGGCGATTATACCCTCCGAGTTCGAGCTGTTAATTCCGCGGGCGCATCGTTCTCCGCATCCGAACTGGTTCATGTCGCTTATACTCCGGGGAAAATTGCCGATCTGCGCGGCGTGCCTGCGGGAGCTTATGTGGAGCTTTATGACAAAGAAGTGGTTGCGGGATCTGACGATCTGGTGGGACGGGTTTACCTGGAAGAAGGGGACCGTTCGTCGGGTATATGCGTTCTTACTTCGGCTTCGGTTAATCGAGGCTCATTGGCTACGGTTATCGGCGTCGTGGGTATGGTCGATGGAGCGCCGGCGATTATCGCATCGAGCGTTACGACTCATCTTCAGCCTGCGGGAGATGGGATCAGAGCTGTCGGGTTAAAGAACAGCAGCGCCGGTATTCCGGATAGCGGTTTAAGCGCCTCCGGAATGCTTGTCAGGGTATGGGGAAGCATTACCGGTCTCGATTCCGACGGTTTCACAATTACGGATGGATCATCGACCGGGCTTAAAGTTTTGACAAACTATGCGCTTAGCCCGGTTACATCCCCGGCTGCCGGCATGGTGGCTGTTACTGGAATCAGTACGACGGTCAATGGTTGTCCGGCTTTGATTGCAAGGCAGGCTGCTGACATACAGGAGATCAAATAAAGGCATTGAATTGCGGCTGGATGAAAAACAGGTGATTTTACTGATCTATAAATTCCACCTCAGCCGTTGACAAAGCCCATGCTCGTGTGCTATGTTGAGGGAGATAGCTGGATTAGGAAGTCACTTTATACACAACACTTTTCACCTGCGCAGTACAAGACCCATTAAATGGGCAATGCGCAACCAAAACCGGAAGGAGAGAAGATGAAAATGACAAATAAGTATCTTGCAGTATGCGTAGTTGCTCTCCTGTTGCTGATGGGCGGGGCAGCTTATGCGGACTGGACCGCGTCCTACCTTAAGGCGGACAGCGGCGATCAGTTAAAGCTCACGCCGGCATGCACGGCAGTCGCGGGCGGATTCGCCTACACTTATGACCTTGAAAACCTGACTCCGAAAGACAATATCGTAGGGTTTACGCTTGTTCTGCCTTGGGTTGTGAATGTAAATGATCTTACGAATATTGTGGTTCCTGCCGACTGGCGTGCGTCTGTCACCAGGGACGAGATAGGTGGAGTCCAGGAGAATCTGATCCACTGGCGCGCATTGACTGATCAGGCTGCTATCGTTCCGACAGCGATGAAGACATTCGGATTCACGAGCATATTTGGTCCGTCCGCTCAAGAAGCAGCTGAGGCTTCTTCGCTGGATTCACAGGGATACAGCGGCGACACTTTCGGACCTGTTCCTGAGCCGGCAACTGTTATGAGTCTTATCGCTGGTATTGCAGGGCTCGTATCGCTGCGGAGAAGAAGAAGCTAAGACTCTGAAGTAGGATGGGTCGATTCGCTACTGGCCGAGAACTGGTATTTATGCCAGCTGTAATGGCACAGTTTATGTGTTAATCTGCTAATAGGTCCCAGGTTTTATTGGGATCGAGTAGATTGGCGGCGCAGGGACGTGCTTAGCCAAGTAGGGTTTCATGTCAGGCGTAAAATTGAAAAACGCTTGGCGGAATTGGGGAATCCTGTGATCACAAGCAAGACACGTCGAAAAGTAATTTTGAAGACACTGCTTGCATGCGCATTGGCAATGCTGATATGTACGCTTGCATCCAGCGCGTACGCCGGTGGTACGACAACGCATTGGTTTGCTCCCGTCATGCTTACGGGATCGAGCATCGATGCAACCGGGCCCATTGGGTCCTTTGAAGCAGTCCTGGGCGTTACCTCATCAGCGGGTTCAGGGCCTTTCCAGTATACGTATTGGATCACTAATAACGGCGCGGCGGCGATGTCTGATTTCTTTTTCACGTGTTTCGGTGTGAAGGATCTGCAGTCTTTCACTAATTTCATGCCGCTAAGCGGGACACGAATGGTTTCGTCCACAGGCCAGGTCTATTTCATTCCTGGTTCAGAGCTACAAGACTGGGGGCATTACGATGTAACAGCCAACAACATGCAGGTCGCTGTCCCCGGTTCGCCGCGTGAATGGTATCACACTAGCTACGATGAATATCTCCAGAAAGAAGTAAACGACGGCTGCGAGTTTAACTGGATGGCTCTTGATTCAGGCTTGACATCGGGCAACAGCATAGGTTTTGCGTTTACCAGTATTTATGGACCTTCGGATGTTGCCAGTGACATTGCGAGCACTACAGCGATCCGTTCTTACAATGGCGATGTATACGGGCCGGATTCCACTTCATCTTCGGATATCCCTCCGGTGCCGGAGTGGTCATCGGTGCTGCTGGCAATGTCCGGGCTCGGTGGTATCCAGGCTTTGAAAATGGGTCTTCGTAAAAGGTCTCGAAGTTAAATGACGCCAGGCGAATATATGCTGGCACTTTTGGTAGTGAAGGATGAAGGAAAGGAGGGGTAGATATCGATGAAAGGTGCCTTGTTTTGTGCAGTAGCGCTTATGCTGGTACTGGTAGCATCGGCGGGTGCGTACGCGGATTGGGGAATGACACCGTTATACAATGCCGATCATTCACAATCGGTAGAACTGACGCCTAGTTATTCCTTGAGTGGAAGCACATATACGTATATGTACAGCCTTAAGAATACCACCAGTAGTAAGACAATTCAGGAATTTATCCTGACGCTGCCTGGCGCGGTTTCGGTTAGTGGGTTCGCTAATATTGCCGGACCTACCGGTTGGAGCGCGCTGGTTCGCCCGACTTTCAATCAGCTAGATTGGTTCAAGGACACAGGCAGCAGCCTTCTACCGGGCCAGACTTTCACGTTCTCGTTTACGAGCAGCTATGGTCCGTCAAGCACCGCAGTGGCAGGCGCCGCTTGCCAGGATGCTATCGGCTTGTCCGGGCAGACTTTCAGCCCGATTCCCGAGCCGGCCAGTCTTATTGCCATGATGACCGGACTCGTAGGTCTGGTCGGTCTGAAGATGAGACGGAAATAAAACAGAAGATAGAAATATAGCAGTTGCGCAACTGATGTCGGGTCGCCTCTTGGCGGCCCGATGTTGCGTACGGAGCTGCTTAAAATATGAAGCCTTCGAATGACCTGCACTTGAAATGCGCCATTCGAAGGCTTTATGATCTAGAATCTGGCGGAGTGGCTGGGATTCGAACCCAGGAGCGAGTTACCCCGCTACAGCATTTCCAGTGCTGCTCCTTCGGCCAGCTCGGACACCACTCCGTGACTATGATAATATCATATTAGGGCTGACCCCGTCAACGAGTATAAAACTCCATGCCTGCCTATTTCCTCTTGACCATTAGCTCTTTTCGGAACTATCATATCTGCACGCCGCGTAGTCTGGTAAGGTGGAGGCTGATATGAAGAGCATTAAAATCACATTCGCATTGACACTCGTTTTTATCGTAATTATGGCTGCGCTTCCCGCGACCGCCGAGGAACAGGCAAAACCCGTTGTAACCGAGCAGAAAGTAGCTGTTCATACCGATGTACAGCCCAAGGAGGCGCGGGATTATAAGATCGATGTGAACATAAAGGGTCGGATGCCTGTAATAGATTCTCCCGAGCCCGTAAGTCTCGATGCTATCTATTCTCTCAAGATCCGGCATACCTATGGCAAGCGCGAAGATGACGGGCTAATGCCTTTGGAGATCGCGGTCACCAATATGGAGACCACTGTGGACGGCCAGAAACTCACGGTGGCGCCCAGCTTCCCCAAACTTACTCTTCTTATCGACCGGCAATGGAAGGTGGAGAACTTATTCGGCACAGCGGGAACGCGCTACGCCGATCCCGTGCCGGGCATCAATTATGTAAACTTGATTACGCTGTTTTATCTGCCTGATGGCGATAAGCCTCATGCCATTGGTGAAAGCTGGAAGACCAGGATCAAGCTGCCGGGCCTTGCTGATGTCTACAATTTTACCTCCACCATCAAATCGACCGGCGAACTGGATGGCGTAAAGACAGCAACGGTCCACCAGGATATCGTCTGGGATCCGCAAAAGCTCGAAGGTGATGTGACTGCTGCTACCAAAGCCGCGGTTGATTCGGTGTTTGCCCTCGATACCGGCAAGCTCCTGAAGTCTCATGCTGATTGCCAGATAGTTTTCACCTCTTCAGCAAATAAAACAAATTCACAGCAGGAATCGAAGCCGCAGCAGGCGAATATTCAGGTTGATATTTCACTGCCTAAATAATCAGTTCGGGTATTATGCATTTCCGGCTTCGGGGGAGTTATGTGTCTAGTAGGCATAATATTTGCTGCTGCATGCCTTTTTGCAATCCTTTACTGGTGGTCTGAGGGTGCGCTGTCGGCTACCGAAGCTATAACATTGCAGGTAATCTTCGGCAGCCTGATAATCGGCCTCTTTGCCGCACATACGGCGCTGCAGTTCTCTTCTGCGTTTGTTCTGCTGGCTGGGTGTATCGGATACCTATACTATTCGAATCAAATCGGCACATCCAAATCATTCTATAAAAGTCGCTGCGAGCAATATATCGCGGCGATTAAGTCCGACCCGCGTAACCTTGCCGCGCGCGAGTGTCTTGCGGATGCGCTTTATAACCTGGGGCAGCTCGATCGGGCTATCGATGAGATACAAGCCGCGGTTGATATGGGTTGTGGGATGGATGCGCAGTATAAACTCGGCAAATGGACCAAGGAGCGCCACTTCCGCGATACTCTGAACCCCGTATGCAGGTGGTGTGAGACCGAAAATATACCCGGCGCCCGAAGATGCGTAAAGTGCGGCGCCGATCTACCTTATGAAAACGCATTTACTCGCTGGCTGATGGGTGGAAAGACGTCGGCTGCCCGTTATTATTTCCTCATGCTCGCGGGAGCGGGTATAATATGCGTGTCTCTTCTTCTGCTTCCCCTGAAGTTCGCATTCATTCCTTTTTTCTCTTGCCTGCTTGCTCTTGGTGGATGGGCGCTGGTCGCATCGGCAAGATCATAAAAAACAAGCTCGACACCAGTTTAAGGGACTTGTGCGCGAGGGTAACCTTACAATGACCCTGTTTGCGCAAACGGGTGACCCTGGAACCGCTCTTTCCCGGTGAAAGGGGGTAGAGAGATTGAGCAATAAGCGACAGGTCCACATTAGAAGTAACGTAGAATCTTATGACGACCCCTATATTAGTGACGAGTCCCTCCAGGAGAATACTATCTGCAAGCGATGTGGTGCCATTTACATCGCTGATAGATGGTATTTGAAAGATCAGCTGCCTGCTGATAAGATTCCGAAGGGAAAAGCGCATGAATCACTTTGTCCCGCATGCAGGAAGCAAAGAGACAGGGTCCCTGGAGGAGTGCTTCGACTGACGGGGAATTTCTTGTCAACCCACAAAGATGAATTAATGAATTTAATCAGAAATGAGAGCAATAAAGCGCAGGAGGTCAACCCGCTGGAGCGAATAATGGATATGCAGTTTGTCGGTAGCGATCTCGAGATAACGACGACTAATGAAAAGTTAACTCAGCGCATCGGCAAGGCGATCCATAAAGCCTATGACGGCACTATTGAGTATAAGTTCTCCGAGGATAATAAACTTGCTCGGGTGAACTGGCACAGAGAAGTTTAATTAATTAAGGCACGATGCCTGCTCAGTAGACGTATAAGGAGAGGAACGCAATAAGCTGTTCCTCTCCTTTGTATAAGCTGACAGCTAACAAAAACGGAGGACACTGCATTGAATATGATGGATGTGTTTAAAAAATCGCTGGCATTCAGTTTGGGAGCTGCCGCCTTCAGCGCGGAAAAGCTCAAGCAATTCGCGGATGATATGGTTGCGCGCGGTGAAATGTCCTCGGACGAAGCCAAACGGTTTGTAGACGAAGTATCAGGCAAAGCTGAGGAGCAAAAAAAGACAATTCAGGAATGGGTTTCGGAACAGGTATCGAAGATGCTCCAGCAGGCGGGAGCAGTTGAGATAAGCCGGTTTGAACATCTCGAAGCCCGTGTTGCCGCGTTGGAAAAGCGCTTAGCCGAACTGAGCGCGGATGTTGTTATTGAATCCGTGGGAGATATTCCCCCGGAGCCGGGCGCTGCTGACTGATGCTCGTAAAAGGCAGACGGCGCCTGCATCGATACCAGGAGATAGCGAGGGTACTGGCCAGGCACGGGTGGGGCTGGATTCTGAGCAGGCTCGGCATACCTGAACATTGGAAAAAGCATGCCGACCTTCAGCCCGCTGAATACGCCCCCGCGCATCTCCGTAAAGCGATGGAAGAACTGGGCCCGACGTTTATAAAACTCGGTCAGCTGCTTTCCACGCGTCCCGATCTGGTGCCGGAAGCTTATATCAACGAGTTCTCCAAGCTCCAGGATACTGCACCTACGGTCCCTGTCCCGGCGATTCGCGCTGTCATTGAACATGAATTTGGCGCGCCTGTCGAGGAGCTTTACCTCGAATTCGATGATGTACCTATAGCCGCCGCATCCATTGCGCAGGTGCACCGCGCAAAGCTCCTCGATGGGACGCGCGTTATTGTCAAAGTGCAGCGCCCTAATGTCGATGATCTTGTGGAAACTGATATCGAGATCATCTATGCCCGTGCGAGATCTCTTGAAGCTCACTCCGAAAAAGCCCGCACGCTGGGCTTACTCGATATCGCCGATGAATTCGCTATTACCATACGCGAAGAGCTCGACTACACTCGCGAAGCTCGTAATACCGATCGTATTCGTGAGCAAATGTCGACGGAAAAGGGTGTGTGCGTTCCTAAGGTTTATTGGGAGCTAACCTCCAAAAGGGTTCTTACACTCGAGGAAATTCAGGGAGCCAAAATTACGGAAGTCCTGGTTCGTAATAATCCGAATCTGGATTATAAGGAACTCGCTTTACGCCTGGCTTCGGCTTTCCTGAAGCAGGCTTTTGTCGATGGTTTCTTTCATGCCGACCCGCACCCGGGCAACATACTCGTCACGCCGCAGGGTGAGATCGCGCTTGTCGATTGCGGCCAGGTCGGGCGGTTGGAGGCTGAAAATCGCGTGGGAGCAATCAGGATGCTGATGGCATTCGAGCAGCAGGACCCGCGAGTCCTCGCTGATGAGATCTTGCACCTGGGCATTTACCATTCCGAAATCGATGTGCGTCTGTTCACCAATGACCTCAGCAAGGTGATGCGTTCCTATTACGATGTTCCGTCACGTTCGGTCAATATGGGGCGGTTGCTTACCCGCGTGCTCAGCGTCTCGGCTGCCTACAAGATACGTCTGCCCGTGGTCTTTGCTGTTTTAGGGAAAGTGTTTTCTAATATCGATGGAATCTGCAGCAAACTCGATCCGGACTTCAACTTTACCTCCGTTGCGCGCAATTATGTGGGGAAAGCCGTTCGTAGTGAGCTCAGTTCCGAAGATACGCTGAATGAATTTTACCGGGCGCTTGTCTCCAGCCGCAATTTTCTTTTCGCTCTTCCCGAGCAGCTCGAGCGCCTGATGCGCAAAGCTGTCGAAGGCACGCTCAGGGTGGAGTTTAAGCACCAGGGGCTGGAGGATGTGGAACATACATTCGCGCGCTCCGCAAATCGTATTTCGATTGCGTTGATAGTGGCGGGAAGCATTGTCGGATCGTCGCTGGTTGTATCTGCGGGAAAAGGGTCGAAATACTGGTTCAACCTGCCCGCTTTGGGAATATTGGGCTATGTTGTGGCGACAGTCTTTGGAGTATGGCTTATAGTTTCCATCCTCAGATCAGGCCGGCACAAGTAAATTGTGTGCATCTTTTGCCTAAGATACTATCATTCCCGCGAAGGCGGGAATCCAGGAAGTGTGAAAGGTATCTTAACCAGCAAGTGAAACGTGCTAATGACAGATCATACGATATCCAGGTACGATCTGAAAATTAGCTTCCAGCCAGCTTCATGAATACCGCGCATGTCCATCCCAGCGCGGTGGCGCCCAGTGGTTTGCCCGTGGACGAGCTGTAAAGCTCGCTCAGTTCCTCATTTGCGGTCATCATATCAAGCAGGCGCCGCTTCGCTTCCCAGTATTCTTTCTCGAACCCATGCAACCGCAGGATCTCAGTCATCACCCACGCGATATTGGGCCACACAGGTCCTCGCCACCATTTCTCAGGCTGATAATTCTGGTCACTGTATGCCACCACTGGGAAAGGCCGCGCGCCGAAGAAATGCTTGGGATTGATGAGATACTTCGCTATCATCTCTCGCGCAAGGCCCGCAGGCAGCTTGATCTCCGTCCACAAAGGGATGAACGACGCCGGAGTCAATACCTTATGAAGCTGATCCTCTACTACCAACCTATCATAAAACACGCCATCCTCAGGGTCGAAGAGGCGTTCATACATCCGCTTCGCATGCTCCGCCGCCCGCTTTTCCCATTCGATTGCTTCGTGGTCCCGACCAAGCACAGGCGCCATTTTTGCGAGTAGCCGCATCTCCCGGTTCAGATAAGCATTCAGGTCGATTCCGGCTATCCGGCCTTTATCGAACCGGGGCGAATCATCCCAGCCCGATTCCAACCCGTCGAGATATTCTATAAGCCCGTCATAGTCATCATCGCGTTTCTCGAACCACCATTCCACCATTCTACACAGCGGCTCGTATACGTCTCTCAAAAATTCCTTATTACCGAATTGCTCGTACAGCATCCATGCGGACCACGCAATGAGCGGCGGCTGCGAAGCTCCGGGGCGGTTCCAGGTCACGCACACGAAGTGAGGGATCTTGCCGTCAGGCTCCTGAGTTTCACACAGCGCGACCAGGAAATCTTCTGCAAGCCTTTCGTTAAACTGCACTACCCCAAGGTTCACAAAACATGAATCCCACAGGAAATGGCAGCAGTAGGTCCCACGGCTGGGGAAATTTGCATGATGGCTGATCTGCCCGCGTGGGGTCTTGGTGTTGCTGAGTATCTGATAGATCGCCTTGGCGAAATGCACCCGCAGGTTCTTCGGGACACCACTGAATGAGAACTGATCAAGCGACTTCGCAAGCCATGCCCTGGAGGCTGCGATAGCTGATTCCGAGCCTGCCCCGTGTATTCGTGACACCCTCTCCGCGATTTTATCCGCGGTTGGTCCCTCGCCGATACCTACAACGAATGTCTGTTCACCGCTCACTAAACCCTTTTTATCCGCGGTCAGATTAAAGACCAGCGCTCCGCTCGTTGTTATCTCAGCTCCGCTGCCGATATAAGGCACTTCTACACCATCCGCGGTTGCACCGATTTCATTGAATGCTTCCGGGATGATGATGCAGATAGTCAGAGGGTGATCAGGATCGGGATCGCGTGCATCGGTGCGCGGCGCTCGAGTCTCTATGGTAAGCCGCCGCGTGAGTGTGTCGAATACGGCGCAGCGTTCTAAACGTGGGTCCGTCGCCGGCAGATGTATCGTCGCGTGCACCTGGGTCGCGGTGCTCCGCGGCTGCAGTTTAGCTGAATAACAGAGGATATCGGGTTCGAGGAACGCCATTTTTCCCGAAAATCCCTGGTCGCCTTCTTCCTCAACGTAAAGGGGCTGGTTCGTTCGTTTTTTCTGCCACTCGCTGCCCCCAGCCGGCTCATCTATGTAGAAGGTAAGGAAGTTGGGCGAGAGCAGGCGCGGATTTCTGTTATAGAACAAATGAAGCTGTTCAATTCCCAGCCGTTCGTTCTTTACCACACCGAACCATGAGAACTGGGTGCAGAAAGCAAGCTGCGTCAAATCAAAATGCAGCTTCCCCTTCAGCGTATCAAGAAACTCTCCGCTAACCTGCTCTTCTTCCAAACCATTACCTCAAGTATAAATAGAATTAGTGGTGCGAGAATATCCTCTCGCCTGTAAACACCATCGAGATGCCGTGTTCGTTGCAGGCTTGAATGCTCTCCCAGTCGCGTACCGACCCGCCTGGCTGGACTATAGCCTTGATTCCTGCCTCAGCCGCCGCATCGACGCTGTCTCTGAATGGGAAGAACGCATCCGAGCTCATCACGGCGCCCTCCAGCGTCTCCTCACCCTTGAACTTCTCTTTCGCCTTTTCTATCGCCATTTTAACAGCCGTGACGCGATCCTGCTGGCCTGTGCCGACCGCAAGCGTCACCCCGTTTTTTGCGATCACGACACCGTTCGACCTGACGTTCATATTCACATACCAGCTGAAAAGCAGATCGTCGATCTGTTCGGGGGTGGGGGCTTTTTCAATTGTAAACTTGCCATGTTTCGCATGTTCAGTTGACGCAAGGACGAGGTCGTCACCACTTTTTACCCTGGTAAGCATCGGCTCCGCGACCACTATGGTTCCATCCATCAGTGTCTTGATAGTCGGCGCCGCGGGATCCCCGACCCACTTTGGCAGGTCAGTAAGATTCGGCAGCTTAATGACGCGGATTTCTTTGTTCATCTTATATGTCTCGAAGTCGTTAAAGACAGCTAGCGCATCGGCGTCGAAATCCGGTGCGGCGACGACTTCCACCACCGTGGTCATTATCTCCTTTGCGGTTTGCGCGTCCACTTTAACGTTAAAGACGGCTGTCCCACCGAACGCTGCAACTGCGTCAGCGTCTCTTGCCCTTATATAGACGGTCCGCGTGTCCTGGTCACCAATCTGCACCGCGGCGCCGCTCGGGTTCAAGTGTTTCATCACCGCGCAGGCCGGCTTGGAAAAGTATTTTACTATGTTAGCGCCGTGGTTGAGGTCACCATAGTTGGTCTCAGAGAGCCCTGACTTGCCGGTCTTCAGCTGCTCCATATCACCGAATGTCAGCCCGGTGGCTCCTTTCGGTTTATAAAAACTCGCTCCTTGATGCGGGTTTGTGCCGTAACGCAGGTCTTCGACCTTGATATATGTCGTTCCCAGGATTTCTACTTCATCCGGGAATCCGCTTTCTGTCCTGCTGAAGTATTTTGCTCTAAAATCAGTACCCAACTCGGTCCTCCTCTCGAATGCCGACTTATTCCGTCCTTGCATCCTACGTTAATCAATTGCGGAATTATACCGCGAACTCCTTCTACTGAGTTTCAGGTAGTGTGGTGATAACAAGGTAGAAGGTTTCTTACTCAATCTGAATTACATCACTATGTGAAACTCAATAAACCCGTTATATGCTCCGATAATGGCAATGCATATGCGCATCACCGTCTCATATTATTGTAGCGGGGTGCGCAGTGTTCAATAACTATATGCCTGCTTTGTATAGCGTGAAGAGTTGACAGCAAATGGCTGTAGTGTTATTGTTTCTTGCGTGCTTCGATTCAATGGCCGAGGTAACAGAGCTTTGCGAACAGTATTGTTAGGAACTATATTGGCGCTGCTTATTGCCTGCACCGCGACATCGACGCTTTTCGCCGCGGGTTGGGAATGGCCTTCACAAATGAACATCGGCGGTTTCAGTGTTACCGATGTTCGTGGAAGTGTAAATGGCGATGGTTCCGGCAGTGCGACCGGCACGCTTCAGATACCGGGTTTTGGAAATTCACGTGTTTCTCTCAACAGATCATCCAGGGGTGAGGTTGCTGGGAGCGCGCCTTTGAACGTTAGATCATCGGATGTTGATCTGCGCGGCGATTTTTCTCTTTCCAATAGCGGCTTGCGTGGAAGAGGAACGCTCAACTGCGCTTCGAGAACGATCGATGACGCTTCGATATCCATCAGTTCGCACGGCCAGGCTACCGGAAGCGGACGCATACAATTGGGGCATCTGGCTCTGAATGTAGATTTCAACCTCTCCAGTTCTTCATGCAGCATAACCGGATCCGCTTCAGTGAGGTCTCAGGCTGATACTCCTCTCGCTACCTACAAGTTCGATGGCCGTCTCAATGCGCAGAGCAGTGGGGGAAGGCTCTCGGTTCTGGCCGCGGGAAAAGTCGAACGCACGGGCAAGCTCGCTAATCAGGTTACCACCAGCAACATCTCCAACGCTCCTGTTGACTCATCCAACGGCCAATGTACAGTAAATGTTGGCGGAGTGAGTGTTACATTTACGATGTTTTAAAATTTAGCTGTCAACTGCCGGTTAAGCCTCAGCAATAGGAACCTCGTTATCAACTAAAACGTCTAACCAGAAGAAGCCTTATTGACGCCCAACTGCCTCGGCAGTATAATTTCAGGGTAGGGCGTGGGCCCGCACAGCTTTGGAGGGATATTGATGATCTTCCGTCGCGCCATATTGTTCGCGATTATGCTTATACTCGCTTCGAGCGGAGCATTCTGCGCGAACGCCATAATGGGCAGATACGATCCCCAACAGACGAGCTGCACTACTGAAAAGCTCGACCCACCGCTGATCCTTAACTGGGAATTTACTGCCAACAAATATGCAAATAACCCGGCCGCTCCTGTGGTCGCGGATGGCGTATGCTATTTCGCCAGCGGCGATAGAGTATATGCTATCGACATGGAAACCGGCACTATGAAGTGGAAATATCCGAACGATCTGGGCCTTGCCAGTTCGGTAAAGGCTACGCCGGCCGTTTATGACGGAAGAGTCTACTTCGGAGCTGGTGATGGGAACCTCTACTGCATCGACGCGCAGACCGGTACATTCAACTGGGCTTACCAGACGCGCGGTTCGGTAAGGACCCCGCCTGTCATCGTAACCGACCCAAGCCCCGCTTTGTTCTTTGGTTCCGACGATAACTCGCTCTATACCATCGATGCGGCGACTGGCGACATCGGATGGAAACCACTGACATTCAGGGACGACATTGCGAACGGTATTGCGATCGGATCCGGAATGGCTGTCGTCGCTTGTATGGATGGCAATCTATATGGTGTGAACGCCAGTTCCGGTAAAGCGCGATGGCCGTTCAGGCTGCCTTCCGCGCCAGTGAAAACATCTCCCGTCATGACTGAAAATATGACGATCATGGCAGTGGGGAATGTGGTTTATGGCCTCACAACCCGGAGCGGACAGAAGAAGTGGATGATCCAGCTTCCTTCGGATGTTGATGCCACTCCAGCGATTAACGCCACTGATGTCTTCATCGTGTGCAACAATAAAAAACTCTACTGCTACAACATAGCCGGACGGCAGCCGGTTTCGCGATGGACCGAACCAGCGGAGCTCAGCGGTATTCCGATGTCGAGCCCGACTGTTGCCGATCAGCTTGTATATGTGACGACTTCACACGGAGTGGTTTCTGCTTTCTCGGTGGCTGATGGCAGTCTTAAGTGGCGCTATGTATGCGCTCCATCGCCTACCAATACTCCGGGCGTAACTTATACTAATGCATCTTCATCTCCGGTTATTTCGAACGGAGCGCTTGTGGTGCTGACGGATGATGGCGTACTGCACTGCTTCACACAGACCGCTCCTGATAATACGCCGCCCGAGGCGTATTTCCTGACTCCGGCTAACGGCGTTAGAATGTCTGGCGCGCCTCCGATCAAAATATCGGCGGTGCTGTATGACGTCGGGAGTGGGGTTGATTTCAGCAGTGTGAATTTATCGCTCGATGGTCAGCCTCTCGAGGTAAAGACGGATTATACCACCGGAACCGTGTCCTATGAGACGCCGGTGGGCGAGCCCGGCAAGCCGGTGAAACCGCTGAAGGACGGCATGAGAAAGATCATTCTTACCGCCAAGGATTATGCCGGTAATATGCTGACCAAGGAGTGGTATTTCATCGCCGACTCCACTATGCCTCCGCCAAGACGCACCAAGGTCGAGGTTCAGGAGGGCAAGAGTAGCAAGGAACCGGTCAGGAGAGGCAACTCTTCTTCAGGCAACAATGGAAATGTTTCGTCCGACAATACGCCTCCTCCTCCGCCTCCGGCTCCTGGACCGGGTGCACCTGGTGACTACGGCAATTATGGTGGCCGCAGGCATCACAGAGGCGATTACAACAACCAGGCCGGACCTCCTGGAGGATTCTAAGGAACCTTGCTGACAAACGAACATGAACATAGGGCTTGGCTCAGATTGAGCCGCCTGGAGTTATCTCCCAGGGCCGCCGCTGCTCTTTTAGAGCGGTTTGGCGGCCCTGAGGCCATATTTGACGCATCCGAAGCCGAACTTAAATCGATAGAGCGATTGACGGATAAGGCCAGGGTTAAGGTTTTGAACCCGGCGCCCGCGGCTATCGATCGTGATCTGCAGTTGATCGAGGATTCGGGGCTTACCCTGCTGCCCATTACCTCGAGCGATTACCCGTCCACGCTCAAGGATATTTACGATCCACCGATCCTCCTCTATGTGCGGGGAAAAATCCTCGAATCCGATAAGCTCGCTATTGCGATAGTCGGATCGCGAAGGGCGACCGTATATGGCCGGAGCATCGCCGAAAAGATCGCAAGAGACCTTGGGTCGCGCGGGCTGGCCGTGGTCAGTGGAGGCGCTCGGGGCATCGATACGGCGGCGCATAAAGGCGCTCTCAGCACAGGTGGAAGGACGGTTGCTTTCCTTGGCTGCGGGATCGATGTGAGCTATCCGGCGGAGAACAAGAAGCTCTTCGAAGCTATCTCCGAGAATGGGGCGGTGGTTTCTGAGTTTCCACTGGGAGCGACGCCGGAACCGTGGCGTTTTCCCCCTCGTAACCGGCTTATCAGCGGCCTCAGCTTGGGTGTGCTTGTATGCCAGAGTCCGGAAGCATCCGGGGCGCTCATTACAGCGGGCTACGCTGCTGAGCAGGGTAAAGATATCTATGCCGTGCCGGGGAATGTGGACGACGAGCGCAATCGCGGGTGCCACAAGCTGATACAGGACGGCGCCAAGCTCGTTCAGGATGCTGATGATATCCTTGCGGAACTGGGATTACAGGATGATGGCGAGCCTGTGTCCAGGCAGTTGGCGCTGCCGGTTGAATCATTAAACGAACAGGAACGTGACATCGCTTCGCTTCTTTCGCTCGAGCCCATGCAGATCGATGAGATTATCGCCAGGTGCGGGCTTTCGCCTCAGATGGTCGCCGGAACGCTTACTATTCTTGAAATGAAGAACATAGTAAAGCGCGTTCCCGGCAATGCTTATGTGCGAGTGCTGTAATATCAACTCTCTCTCTTGAGCCGGTTCACCCGTGTAGAACCCGGCACGCAGGGGAAGACTCTACGCAGAAAAAGCTGTGGAGGATAATATGGCCAACTCGCTCAACATCAATCAGTGCTGCATTGCCGAATATGGCGAAGACTGCGAATATAAGGCTTATCTCGCAAAGCCTGAAACAAATGAACCAACCCCTGGAATGATCGTGATCCATGAGTGGTGGGGTTTGAATGATCACATCCGTGATCTATCCGATAAGCTGGCTTTAGCCGGGTATACGGCTCTGGCCGTGGACCTGTTCGGCAAATCGACCACCGATCCTCAGGTAGCGATGGATATGGTACGAGAACTCGACCAGAGTGTTGCCACCGAGCATCTCCTTTGTTCAGCTGACTATTTGAGGGATTTGGATTCCGTAATACCTGAGAAGACCGGCAGTATCGGTTGGTGTTTTGGTGGGGGACAGAGCCTGCGCTTGGCAATCGAGGACCAGCGACTTGCCGCATGTGTTATTTATTACGGCCGCCCGGTTACTGATCCCGCTGAACTAAGCAGGATAAAAGCTCCCATCCTTGGTATCTACGGCGAAGCGGACGAGATGATCCCTGTAGATTCGATAAGGGAATTCGATGAGGCGCTTAACCGAGCTGGTAAGGAGCATGAATTTCACATCTATCCCGGCGCTGCTCATGCGTTTGCTAATCCGTCTCGGGGGAGGCACTACGACTCTGATACTGCCGCGGATGCATGGAAGAAAACACTGGGTTTCCTTGATAGAACGCTCAAAGGGGCGTAATTTTCTCCCAGGCTATCCGGGCTTATCACTATTTCGCTACATCATGCACCTGTCCAATGGGCCGGGAGCAGATTTCCCGGCCCATCGGAGAATACTTTCGACCTTGGACATTATACTTCCGACTTTAGACTCTCGACTTTAGACAGCCATCTGTTAGGTCGGATCAAGGACTATATGTAGCGAATGTTTTACCGATAATAGATATATGGAAGTTGATCCCCTTGTCTTTGCGCGTGCGGGTAATTTATCAAGCGAGCAAACGGTAGTTTCCCGGGCGCGGTACCGCGGGTAAAATGCAATGAATCCACCCGCGTGATAAAATGTATGCCGATTTCTTGCAGACTTACTAAATGACCGTTGACGAGCGGCCAAAAGTAATGTAATATGAGGTTGCTGGTAAACATGCCTGGCGCGCGCAGCGCTTGACGTGCTGAAGGGCTATGAAAATGCGAGTGGGAAGCATTAGTAAAGGCAGAAGATACGCGAATCGGGATGCCGGCTTTACCATTACTGAACTACTCGTAGTGGTGATGATCGTCGGTATACTCGCTGCTATCGTTTACCCAGTCTACGTTAAAGCCACTGAAACCGCGAAGATATCCCAATGCCTATCCAACATGAAGCAGATCGGCGCGGGCTTCCAGATGTACCTCGATGACTACCAGAGCCGATATCCCGCGGCAGCTCCATGGGGACGTCCGTCCTACTGGCAGCAGCCTGCAAACGGCGATCAAAAGACTATTCAAGAGCTTTTAGCCCCATACGTGCGCGAAACTCTGGTGCAGGATACCGATGGGATGTATCAGCAGCCTGGTGTATTCTGCTGCCCGAGTGATTGCGGAGTGCCGGAAAGCGAGGCAGCTAACGGCGTTATACCCGGCAAGCCTGTGTGGAAATGCACCGGCTGCAGCTATGAATATTACTCAGCCAACCAGGTGGACTGGCAGGCGTTCGATCCTAAGGACCCGCGAATGCAGGGCAAGCACTGGACGGGGCTTTCCCCGGAGATCGAGAGCCCTGAAGGTCTTGAACGGATCGGGGCTCCTCAGTGGGCTGTAGTTAATCAGTCCAGGAAGGCTGTTATGGGTGACACCTGGTATTGGCACATGGGAGATACGGTGCCGGTGGCGCAGCTCGCTTATCGCAATACATTGTTTGCGGATTGGCACGCGCAGCGCGTTAATGGAGAGGATCATGAAGCTGCCAGGCTGCAGCCGCTGAAGCGTTGGCATTCGCTAAGCGAAGTTCCGGAGCAATAACGCAATTTGACATTAACCCATTTGGGGAATAATATAAAGACACAACAGCGGAGGCACGAGATAGCGGAGCCTCCTTATTTTTTGTTGGACGGAGGACCGGTTATGTCTTCTCTCAAGATAGAATTCGCGACGGTAAGAGAGCTGGAGAAGAAGAGCTCACGGCTTTTTATATATGGCGGCGGCGCGTTTCTACTTGGAGTGATCCTTATCTTCATAATCCCGCCTATCGGCATCATACTGACGGTGCTTTCCGCACTGGCGGTACTGGGTGCGATTGCTTACATCTCGATGCTGGCCAGGGAGACATCGAAGCCGATGTTCTGCCCCTATTGCTCGAGTAAGAACGATGTGTATATGAGCAGGCAGTCGTTCGACTGTGATATCTGCGGCAGGCTCGTTAAGGTTTCGGAGAATGGTGAGCCGATGATGTCGGAGGAGATCGACCTCGAAGCTCGTTATGACAGGAAACCTAGTTTGTGAGTTTCATTTCATAGATTTAGAATAAAGACCAGCTATTATGCAGGCTCAGAACTATGTCTCTGAGCCTGTATTCTTTGTATGGCCTCCTGTGAGCTGTAGCTGGTTCTCTTACCTCAGCTATTTGTTTGTTGAGCTATTGACAGGTTTGAAGCAAGCGGGCTAGAGGGTATCAGGCTTTCGTTCTATGTGGTTGGCTGATACGGGAGGGAACCAGATGCGAACGATGTATAATATCCTGCCGCTGCTTGCGGCAGGGCTGCTGCTGTTTTGTCTATTGCCATGCTCGGCGCAGCTCGCGAATAGCGCATGGCCTGCGTTTGGGCATGACGCCATGCATACGGGGAAATCGAGCCTGCCTGGGCCATCTACTGCGTCTCCTTCGTGGCGCTACAAGATAGGGGCTGGGTTTTCGTCGCCGGTTGTGGGAAATAATGCAATCTATGTGATCGGCGGCGTTAGCCTGTATGCTTTGAGCTTTTCGGGCAACAATATCTGGTTGTCGCCGTGTGGGAATACGAGCCGGTCTGCTCCTGCCATTTCGGCTGACGGCACTATATATGTGGCTTCGAGTGATGGATACCTTTACGCGTTCGAGCCGGTTAATGGTAGGCAGCTAAAGTCGATCAAACTCAATGGCCCGGTTGAATCTTCGCCAGCTATTGGGCCGGATGGAACCATATATGTTGCCTGCACCAGCGGAAGATTGCAGGCGTACAGAAGTGATGGCGCTATTAAGTTCACCTATCCCTCATTAGCATCTCCTGCTGTAGGCGCGATCAAATCCTCTCCCGCAATTGCTAATGATGGAACGATCTACTTCGGATCCGACGACGGATACTTGTATGCTCTATACCCTAACGGCACGCTGAAATGGAAATACTTGACCACCGACACGATGGGAAAGCCGGTAGGATCGGTTCGATGCTCTCCCGCGATAGGACCTGATGGGAGAATCTATTTCGGCACGACGGGCGGTTATTTCTTTTGTGTTTATTCGACAGGCAGCTTCGCCTGGCGATCTATTCCCGGTCCGGTGTATTTGTCTCCCGCAGTCGCTGATGATGGCACGGTCTACTTTTGCACAGTAGATGGAAATGTCTATTCATATAAATCTGGTGGCTCCTTTAATTGGAGGCTTTCAGTCGCAAGCAGTATATACACCTCCCCGGCTATCGGCTCCGACGGCGTAATTTACATCACCGCGAACGATGGCGCGCATGCAATCGATTCGACTACCGGCAGGGAGCAGTGGAACTATCCCGTGGCTGATGGTGTCGCCTCTTCTCCCGTGATCGGTGAATCGAGAACGCTTTATTTTGTCACTGGAGCAGGGGATTTGCAGTGCATGGGGGCTGATACCACTAAACCGCTCACTCCCTTCGTGACCGATGATAAAATTTCTTCTCTGCCCGATAAACTGCACGCGAAATGGAGTGTAGAGGACCCTGAATCGGGAATCGCTAATTGCGAATATGCCATCGGAACCGCCAAGGGCGCTCAGAATGTCGTTTCATTCACAAGCGTTGGAACTGCCCGCGAGGTGACCGCAACAGGACTAAATCTCATAAACGGGCAGACCTATTATTTCTCCGTCAGGGCGACGAACAATGTCGGGCTTGTGAGCGACATCGGTACTTCGGATGGTGTAAAGGTCGATTACACACCGCCAACGGTCCCAATCGTGCAGGACAGCGGCGCTTTTGTGTCGATCGCCGCGCTCACGGCTTCGTGGTCGGCTGTGGATTTGGAGTCAGGAATCGCTCGATATGAATATGCCATTGGCTCTTCACCGGGAGCTTGGGATATACTGCCGTTTACCGATGCGGGATCGGCAACCGGAGTAACGCGTGCCGATCTTTCGCTTGCTGATGGTAAAACATACTATTTCGCGGTTAGGGCGATAAACGGCGCCGGATTGGTGAGTGGAGTGGGTGTTTCGGATGGGATTACATTAGACAGCACCCCTCCCGCGGCGCCGGTGGTTAAGGATGATGGAATCTACTCGACGCAGCAGACGACGCTCCATGCTTCGTGGACATGCTCCGACCCTGATTCAGGCATCGCGCGGGTCGAATATGCGATAGGCACATCGCCCGGCTCTCAGGATCTGGTTGAATTTACCAGCGTGGGCACTGCGACCGAGATCACCCGGAACGATCTTGCTCTCGAGAATGGGAGTAAATACTATTTCAGCGTCCGCGCGGTAAATGGGGCCGGACTTATCAG